>PVMS01056741.1_pt1 | contig 26381 bp, 21 predicted proteins | sample 1853461 | NCBI WGS metagenome assembly PVMS01 (sample SAMN08582032, study PRJNA380276) | Marine sediment metagenome, whole genome shotgun sequencing project. | isolation source: ocean sediment barecode stripped | collected 2017
CGTAACTGGCTGGTCCGGCTGCCAGTCGTGAGCCGCGAAGTAGTTCGCGACGCTGCTCAGTATGTCGTTCCAGTTGGTAAACAGGTTTCTTTGCCCGTCGCCATTCCCGTCGATTGCGTATCTGCGGTAGCTGCTGGGAATGAATTGTGGGGGCCCCATTGCGCCTGCATACGAACCCAGTAAATCTTCAAGCTCAAAATTTTCCTCCCGGGCCAGCAGAAACAACTCGGTGAGTTCCCGCCGGAAAAACTTGCTGCGCGGTGGATAATCAAAGCCGAGTGTCGTCAGAGCGTCGATAACGCGGTAACTGCCGGTTCTGCGCCCGAAATAACTTTCCACGCCGATGATGCCAACCACCATCTCGGCGGGGACCCCGGTGTTCAATTCGATCTGATTCAGAACCTCCTGGTGCTGGCGCCAGAAGGTTCCTCCGGCGCGAATGCGTTCCGGTGTCATGAATATTGCCCGGTATTCATGCCACGGCATCGTCCGCTCCGCCGGCTTGCTGATGGCTTCAAGTATGCTGCCTTTCGACTCACTAGCGCGAAGCGCCGTCTGAACATAGGCCGGGTCGAATTGGTGGGTCTCCACGAGATCCGCAACGAATTGCTGTACCTCAGCGCGCTCCAGGTCAATCGCCTGCAAAAAAGATGGAAACATCAGCAATGAAAGCACTGCGGCCGTGGCAACTGAAACCAGCTTTGTCGTCCTGACCGCAGAGTTCATCGGGGCAACAGTTTCCGGTGGGTTTGTATGGACATGAGGATACCGAATCCAGCCAGCAGCGTGACCATGGAAGTTCCGCCTGAACTTACCAGCGGAAGTGGTACACCCACCACTGGAACCAATCCAGTGACCATAGCTGAATTCACAAAAACGTAAAAGAAAAATGTCAGGCTGATACTTCCCGCAAGCAGCCGGGAAAAAGTATCTTGTGCGGTTGCCGCTATGTAGAAACCGCGCGCGACGACCGCCAGATATAGAAGCAAAATAGCGACCGCACCTAACAGCCCGAACTCCTCGCCGGCAACGGCAAAAATAAAATCAGTAGACCGTTCGGGAAGAAACTCGAGTTGGCCCTGGCTGCCATTTAACCAGCCTTTTCCGAAGATCCCTCCGGAACCGATCGCAATTTTCGACTGGATAATGTGATAACCGGCGCCAAGTGGGTCACTGTCAGGATTTATCAGCGTGAGAACGCGCTGCTTCTGATAGTCGCGCATGAAATACCAGAGCACGGGCATAGATGCCATAACGATGGCGAGCGCGGAGAAAATATAGCGCGCGCCAATACCGGCCAGAAAAATCACGGTAGCACCGGTAAGTCCGATAAGGATTGCAGTTCCAAGGTCCGGCTGCAGACTAATCATCGCGACGGGTGCCATGATCATCACCAGCATAGCAAGTATCAGCCACAGCGATGGTGGCAGGGGCCGTTCGTGCAAAAGCCAGGCCAGCACGGCCGGAACCGCCAGCTTCATTATCTCTGACGGTTGAAACCGCACGCCGATATCCAGCCAGCGTTGGGCACCTTTGCCGACCTCACCGGCCATCAGCACCATGGCGAGCATGACAATCCCGATACCGTACACCCAAGGTGCGATGCGTCGAATTACGGTGGGACTGATCTGGGCCATTGCAACCATGACGACCATGGCGATCAAAACACGCACGCCTTGGCCGTACATAACTGATTTGGTTTGGCCTACGGCGCTATACAACACAACCGCACCGACCAGCAGGGTGGCGAGGATGGCAGCGAGCAGCACCCCATCCAGGTGCAGGCGCTGCAAAATCCTGCCGCCCCAACCGTGCCCCACCGATGTTTCTGTTCCGTATGCCAGAATCACAAGGTACGACTTCCCAGGAAAGCATCGAGAACCTGTCTTGCAATCGGGGCAGCGACCGAACTGCCGCTACCGCCATTTTCTACGACTACGGCAACCGCTATTGCCGGGTCTTCCACTGGTGCAAAGGCCACGAATAACGCATGATCGCGCTTGGTTTCATCGATTTCTTCTTCGTTGTATTCCTCGTCCTGCGCCAACGAAAATACCTGTGCGGTGCCAGTCTTGCCGGCGATCGAATAGCTGCTGCCGTAGCCCGATGCTCTTGCAGTGCCCTTGGGCCCCTGCATGACAGCAACCATTGAATCGATAATCAGCTGCCAGTTGGATTCGGTGATTACGTCGACGGATGCCAGGAGTTCAGGTTGCCGAAATTCGATGATCCCGGTGACCGGATCACGCAAACCCTTGACCATTGATGGTTGATAACGTTTCCCACGGGTCGCGATGGTTGCCACGGCATGCGCGAGTTGCAATGGCGTGGCGAGCAAATATCCCTGACCGATTCCTGTGATGACTGTTTCGCCGGGAAACCAGATCTGATCGCCGCGGTTGGCGAACTGAGACCGTTTCCATTCTCGCGATGGAACCAGCCCGCGATTCTCTCCGGCCATATCGATACCGGTTCGTGAACCCAATCCAAAATCGCGCAGGGCAATACTGATGGCGTCGATTCCGAGATTGCTGGCAACTTCGTAGAAGTATGTGTCGCAGGATTCGACGATCGCGATATGCAAGTTGACAGAACCGTGCCCCTCCGGTTTCCAGTCGCGATAGCGGTGGCTTCTGCCGGGCAGCCTGTAAAAGCCGCGGCAGATAATCCGATTTTCGGGATCCACAACGTCATGATCCAGCGCAGCCAGTGCCAGGATCGGTTTAATCGTCGAGCCAGGTGGATACTGGCCGCTCAGCGCCCGATTGAACAATGGTTGGTTGCTATCTTCCCGCAGCGCCCGAAACTCACTCGGAGTCAGACCAACGCTGAAGGCATTCGGGTCGAAGCTGGGGGCACTGGCAAACACGAGAACTTCGCCGCTGCTTGGCACGATGCTGACCACCGCGCCGCGGCGGCCGGCCAGCGCCCGCTCCGCGGCGATCTGTGCATCGATGTCCAGGGTAAGCAGCAGATCTCGCCCCGGTACCGAACTTTCGGCAGCGAGAACCTGCATGTGGCGGCCGTGCGCATTGACGAGCACATCTTCATGTCCAACCTCGCCGTGTAGTTGCGCTTCGTAAGCCCGCTCGACTGCGACTTTTCCGATATGCGAAGTACCGGCGTAGCCAGCGGGGTCAAGAATCTGCTTATCAGCGGCGTTGATGCCACCGACATACCCCAGAGCATGCGCAGCAACGGTACCGTAGGGGTAATTTCTGGTGAGTCTTGCGCGTATCTCGACACCGGGGAAAAATGGTCGTTGCACCGCGAATCGCGCGACGTCCGTATCGGACAGCCGCTGGCGCAGCGGGATCGAATCGAAACGCCGGTGGCTGAGAATCAGGTCGTTGAGTCGCGGAAGGTTTTCGGCATCGATCAGTCCAGCCTCTGCCAAGCGATGCAAGGTGTCGTCGACGTTTGGAACTTGTTCCGGCGTCAGTTCCAGCTGATAGGTAGGCAGGTTCTCGGCAAGAATATTGCCGTTGCGATCGAAGATCAGGCCACGGGTCGGCGGTAGGGGCTGGACCCGAATGCGGTTACCCTGAGACTGAGCCGAGTAGTATTCGTAGTTGACGAGTTGCAATTGTACGAGGCGGGTGACCACCAGTCCGGTCAGACCCACGACAAGAAAGGCGCATACGAAGACACGACGAACAAACTGGCGTTGCTCAGACCAGTGATCCTTGATTTGCGTAAATTGGCTCTTCATTTCAAATAAATGCCGTACCGCGAGTTTCGATTTGCACGCGTACCCGATCCATCAGTGCCATCAGCGGCGGCCACAAGATTGCCCCGGTCATAACCTGAGTCCAGCGACTGATGCCAGCCGAGCCGACGCCGGCTACGCCATCGATCCAGAACTGAATAAAGGCGTTCATCGCGAGTAACGCAAATACGGTTGTCGTAAGTTGCCACATTGGAAAAATACGGATCTGCAGATGGAACCTCATCGTCACGTACGCAACGATACTGAGCGCGATCGCATTCTCGCCCAGTAGCGTCCCATGCAAAATATCCAGGATGATGCCGACGACCCAGGCGGCGCCGAGGCCGAAGCGCCGTGGCCACATCATGGTCCAGTAGATCACGGCAATCGCGGCCCACGGCGGACGAAGCGGCTGCACAAAACCGGGTAGTGGCAACACCTCCAGGCTTATGGCAGCGAGCATCACCACCCAGACAGGCCAGATTACCGGCTTGCGGTACATTATCGACTCTCTTCCGTTGCTATCGTCGCCTGGCCGTCGGGCAACGCGTTTTGCAGATCATCATCACGCCAGATCAGCAGGACTTCACGGATCTGGTTCAATGCGGCCGCTGGCTCGGCATCCACCTCGAGAAACGGCTGGCCTGCGGTGCTGCGGATATCGACGATTGTTCCGACCGGATACCCTGCCGGAAACGCACGGCCCAAGCCGGAACTTACCAGCAAATCACCAGGCTGCACGTCGGCGTTCCTCGGAAGAAATGGCAAGGCGAGCCGATCGATGTCGCCGGTTCCCATTGCAATCGTTCGTAACTGGTTACGTGCGATTTCCACCGGCAAGGCGTGATCTGCATCGGTCACGAGCATGGCCTCTGCTGCAAATGGTTGGTCGCGCGTTATCTGGCCAACGATGCCCCCGGCATCGATAAGTGCCTGACCAACGTATACGCCATCACGGCCTCCCTTGTTAATCAAGATGGTGTGACGGAATGGATTCATATCCACCGACACGATTTCCGCAATGAGCACCCGGTCGGCAACCTTCGCGGTCGAGTCGAGCAAGGCCCGCAACCTTACGTTTTCCGCCTCAAGAGCAATCATTCGTTGCAGCCGGGCACTTTGCATCAGAACATCCTGGTGCAGTTCCTGGTTTTCCTCGAGCAATCTGCCGCGGGTCGAAAAAGTTTCGTCTGCCCATCGGCCCAGCGCGAATGGTGCATTGATGGCTGCTTGCACCGGGTAGATAACAATCGAAAGCGCTTCGCGAATCTTCACCAGATGCTGGTTCTGATGATCCAAAACCATCAGTATTAGCGAGAGGATGCAAATCAGGGTGAGCCGCAGTCCCGAAGTGGTACCCCGAAAGCTGCTCAACTCGTGTTCGGTGGTGGTCAGCGACATGACCCAGACCGCCTGTGTCGGCGGCGGACTCTCCAGTTACAGCAACAACAACCTAGCCATGATGGGGCAGGACATTCATCGGATCAATGGTTTGGGTCCCGGATTTGGCCGCATAGCAACGCCGGGAGGCAGGATTATTCGAGGGTGTAGACCCCTGGTCCATGCTCATCGATCAATTCGAGCACACGGCCGCCGCCCCGAGCAACACAGGTCAGCGGATCGTCCGCGACGACCACCGGCAGACCGGTTTCTTCCATCAGTAATTTGTCCAGGTCTCGCAGCAGCGCACCACCGCCGGTTAACACGATGCCACGGTCCGCAACATCCGAACCCAGTTCGGGTGGGGTTTGTTCAAGCGCTCCCTTGACCGCGCCGACAATTCCCTGCAGCGGTTCCTGCAAGGCTTCAAGAATTTCATTGCTGTTCAGACTGAAGCTTCGCGGTACCCCTTCGGAAAGATTTCGGCCCCGCACCGATATTTCTCTTACCTCGTCGCCGGGGTAAGCCGAACCAATTTCGTGCTTGATACGCTCAGCAGTCGCTTCACCGATCAAAATGCCGTAATTGCGTCGTACATAATTCAGGATCGCCTCGTCGAAGCGGTCTCCCCCAATCCGGACCGATGCAGCGTATACGATACCGTTTAAAGAAATAACCGCGACTTCAGACGTTCCACCACCGACATCCAGTACCATCGATCCGCGTGCTTCCTGCACCGGCATACCCGCACCGATCGCCGCGGCCATCGGTTCCTCTACCAGGAATACTTTTCGGGCCCCGGCGCCCTCGGCGGATTCCTTGATTGCGCGGCGCTCAACCTGCGTCGAACCGTAAGGAACGGCTACCAGAACCCTGGGGCTAGGGCGGAAATACTGGTTGCCGTGTGCCTTTCGAATGAAATGCTGCAGCATTTTTTCGGTAACGGTGAAATCAGCTATGACGCCGTCTTTCAGCGGTCGAATCGCAGTGATATTGCCTGGTGTGCGGCCCAGCATGCTTTTCGCCTCGGCGCCAACGGCCGCTACGGTTTTGCCGCCGCGACCCGGTTCTTCGCGAATTGCGACTACCGACGGCTCGTCCAGTACGATCCCATGACCACTTAGATATATAAGTGTGTTTGCTGTTCCAAGATCTATTGAAAGATCATTGGAAAAATAGCCCAAGAGATTTTTTAACATGAACAGAGATTATCAGGCATGCCGGGGAAACTGGTGCGTACTCTAGCAACGAGGGCGATTTTGGGCAACTGCAGGTGTATCATTACGCGCCTTTCGAGGCAGTAAATAGGGTGTTCTGACGGTGGGCTTGAGCGACAAAGACGTACAGCATATAGCGAAGCTGGCCCGCCTCGAGGTCAGTGACGGGCAGATTGCCGACTACGTCGAAAAACTGACGCAGATACTGGACATGGTGGACGCGCTGAAGGAAGTCGACACCACCGAGGTATTGCCGCTGGCCCATCCGCTGCATATGAGCCAGCGACTGCGGGCTGACGAGCCTACCGAGAAGAATCAGCGCGATTTGTTCCAGGCCAACGCCGAGGACGTCAAACAGGGCCTATACACCGTTCCCAGGGTGATCGAATAATGGTGCGGCCGCCGCTACCGGCCGACGTGGCCTCGGGCACAGGTGGCACAGCATGGATCGACTGACCGTAAGCCAGTTGTCCGCAGGATTACACAGCGGGGAGTTTAGCAGCGAGGAGCTCACCCGCCAGAGTCTGGCGCGCATCGAGGCGGCGAACCCGAGCCTGAACGCTTTTATTACCGTGATGGCTGAGGAGGCGTTGACCGCCGCCCGGGCTGCCGATCGGAGGCTCGCCAGCGGGAAGGCCGGCCCGTTAACCGGCATACCATTGGCCCATAAGGATATTTTCTGTACCGCCGGTACGCTGACAAGCTGTGGGTCGCGGATGCTGGCAAATTTTGTCTCACCCTACGATGCAACGGTCGTCAGCAAGCTGGCGGATGCGGGCATCGTCGTGGTCGGCAAGACCAACATGGATGAATTCGCAATGGGCTCTTCGAATGAGACGAGCTATTTTGGTCCGGTTCGAAATCCCTGGGATATGGAACGCTCACCCGGCGGTTCGTCGGGTGGTTCGGCGGCTGCGGTGGCAGCCGGCCTGGTTCCGGCAGCAACCGGCACGGACACCGGCGGTTCGATTCGGCAGCCGGCGGCCTTTACCGGCATCACCGGCTTTAAGCCAACCTACGGGCGCGTGTCCCGCTACGGCATGGTGGCTTTCGCGTCCAGCCTCGATCAGGCGGGCACTCTGACCGCAACGGCCGAAGATGCGGCATTGCTGATGGAGGCCATGGCGGGTTTTGATGCACGCGATTCGACCAGCGCCGACCAAGCCGTACCCGCTTACAGCAGCATGCTCGACGAGCCCCTGGCCGGCAAAACTATCGGCGTGCCGCAGGAATATTTTGACGAAGGGCTGGATTCCGACTGCGAGCGGGCAATTCGCGATGCACTGGACGTGTTTGTCGATTTGGGTGCAAAAATCACCGAGCTGACGCTTCCGCACCTGGCGTTGTCCGTGCCGACCTACTATATCGTGGCACCCGCCGAATGTTCATCGAATCTTTCCCGCTACGACGGCATTCGTTTCGGCTACCGACACCCAGATGCGAGCGATATCGGCGAGCTCTACACGCGCAGCCGGCAGGAAGGCTTTGGCGCTGAGGTCAAGCGGCGCATCATGACGGGGACGTATGTGCTGTCCGCTGGTTATTACGATGCATATTATCTGCAGGCGCAGAAAGTTCGGCGTTTGATTAGTGATGAACTGATGCGCTGCTTCGAGGACGTCGATATTGTGGCTGGGCCAACGACGCCGACGCCGGCGTTTGGTCTCGGCGAAAAGATAGACGATCCGGTGCAGATGTATCTGAACGACATCTACACGATTGCCGTCAACCTGGCCGGCGCTCCCGGCATATCAATCCCTTGCGGGTTTTCCGGTGTGCTTCCCGTTGGATTGCAACTGATCGGGCCCCCATTTCGGCGAGGCAACATTACTGAATTTTGCCCACCACTATCAGCAACAGACCGACTGGCACACAAAGACACCGGCGCTGGCTCTGAACGATGGAGCCGACAAGTGATCGACTGCGGCAACGTAAGAGACTGCAGATGAACTGGGAAACCGTCATCGGCTTGGAGATTCACACCCAGCTCGCGACGCAGAGCAAGATATTTTCCGGTGAGCGGACCACCTACGGTGCCGAGCCTAATACCCAGGCCTGCCTGGTAGATCTTGGCTACCCCGGTGTGCTACCCGTATTGAATAGCGAGGCCGTCGCGATGGCGGTGAAGTTTGGTCTGGCAATCGGCGCAACGATTGAACGACGCTCGGTATTTGCCCGCAAGAATTATTTTTATCCTGATCTGCCCAAGGGTTACCAAATCAGCCAGTATGAACTGCCCATCGTCAGCGGGGGCAGTGTGGTGATCCAGTTGGACGACGGTGGTCAGAAGCGTGTCGGCATAACTCGTGCGCACCTGGAGGAAGACGCGGGTAAGTCGCTGCATGAAACATTTAAGGACCAAACCGGCATTGATCTGAACCGTGCCGGCACGCCTTTGCTCGAAATCGTGTCGGAACCGGAACTGAGTTCCGCCGCTGAGGCAGCAACCTACATGCGGAAAATCCACCAGCTCGTGCGGTATCTCGGCATCTCCGACGGCAATATGCAGGAGGGATCGTTTCGCTGCGATGCAAATATTTCCGTGCGGCCTAGCGGCGACACCGAGCTTGGCACCCGCGCCGAGCTGAAAAACCTGAACTCTTTCCGATACGTAGAAAAGGCAATCGAGTTCGAAATCGAACGCCAGATCGATGTGCTCGAAGACGGCGGTAAAGTCGTGCAGGAAACCCGGCTTTACGATTCGGACAAGGACGAAACCCGGCCAATGCGCAGTAAGGAAGAGGCTAACGATTACCGGTATTTTCCGGATCCGGATCTGCTGCCGCTGGAAATCGACGAGGCCTTGCTGGACAGTATTAAAGAGTCGATGCCGGAACTGCCTTCGGAAATAGAGGAGCGATTTGCCAAGGACTACGGGTTGAACCCCGTCGACATACAGATCCTGACGGCTTCATCCGAAGACGCTAAATTTTTTGAGGCATCCGCCGAAGGGCTTGACGGAAACTACGAACTGGCGGCGAATTGGAACAAAGGAGAACTTCGTGCTGCGCTGAATCGCGAGGGTGTGACCATTAGCGATAGCCCGGTCAGCCCAGCAGACTTAAACAACCTGCTTCAGCGCATCAGTGATGGAACGATATCGGGTAAAACAGCAAAAGAGGTTTTCGAAGCAATGTGGGCCGGCGAGGGCGGTGCCGATCAAATCATCGAGGCGCGCGGTCTGCAGCAAATTTCCGACGTTGCGGCGCTGGAAAAAGTCGTTCAACAGGTCGTTGCCGATAATCCGGAGCAGGCGGGGCAATACCGCGGCGGTAAACAGAAATTGCTGGGTTTCTTCGTCGGGCAGGTCATGCAGGCGACCAGGGGAAAGGCCAACCCGGCTGAAGTCAACAAACTGTTGCGTGCCAGGCTTGATGCCGATGAAAACTGACCGGCTGCGACGATTCACCCTCGAACATCAGGGAATCCGCGGCAGCCTGGTCCGCATACCGGAAACCTGGCGATGCATTCAGGAGCGCGGTGTATACGCCCCGGCGGTAGGCCGCATCCTTGGGCACGCGGTCGTGGCGGCAGCGCTGATTGGCAAGAATCTCAAATTTGACGGGCGTTTGACGCTGCAGCTGCAGGGTAGCGGCCCATTGCACCTGCTGGTGGTGCAGTGCACACATGATCTCGGCATCCGGGGCCTGGCCAGGTGCCGCGAAACCCAAATGGTGGAATTTGGCGGGCTCGTGCAGCCGGGGCGCATGACCGTCACGGTAGAGTCGGGCGCCAAACAGGAGCGTTACCAGAGCATTATTCCGGTTGAGCAGGGCAGCCTGGCCGAATGCCTCGGCGCTTATTACCAGGATTCGGTCCAGATACCGACGGCGTTCTGGCTGGACGTGGATGACCAGAATGCCAGTGGCCTGATGTTGCAGCGACTGCCCGGCAACCCGGCCGGCAGTTCGGGCGATTGGGACCTTGTAATTGAACAAGCGAGCAAAACGTTGCCGGCAAGCCTGGCCGGGCAGACCGACGAGGCGGTTCTGACCCGAGTGTTTGACGGCCGGCTTTTGCGGGTCTTTAAGCCGCAAGATGTGGCCTTTCAGTGCAGCTGCTCGGACGACGGGATGCGTCAAATGTTGCGGCTGCTAGGTGTCGATGAGTTGCACGACATCATCGACGAACAGGGGCGGATCGAGGTTCGCTGCGAATTTTGCAATCATGGCTACACGATCGCCGAAAACGAGATTCCTGGCCTGGTCCATGGTGTGCCTGACTCCGGCGCAACAACGCTGCATTAGCGGCCCGTCCCCAAATGACATAATCCGGGCAGCTGGGAGCCGCTGCCAGAGCGGCGTCTGGCTGCTCCCTTGTCAAAGTATAAAGATTTCTTTATATTTCGTCGGATGGAGCTGGAACAGACCCTGCAACGCCTGCGCGCGATCGCGGAACCGACCCGCCTGCGCCTGCTGGCCCTGTTATCCGCCGGCGAAATCAGCGTCGGCGAATTGTCGAGCGTGCTTGGCCAGAGTCAGCCGCGTGTCTCGCGACACCTGCGGTTATTGGTCGAGGCCGGCTTGGTCAACCGATTTCGCGACCGGCACTGGGTCTATTACCGGATTGTCAGCGACGCCGCGCTACGCGAACTATTACAGCGCGTGCTGGGACCGGTCCAGGAGCAGGACCCAACCTTGGCGGCTGATCGCAAGGCGATGCAAGCCGTCAAGGATCTTCGCGAAAGCAGTGCTTACACGGCACTGGGGCCCAGCCCGGCATTGTGGCGGACCGCCAACCACGCTCGGCCCAGCGAAGCGGCGCTGGCTGAAGCACTCGACGATGCCATCGGTAACCGACCTATTGGTGACCTGCTCGATATCGGCAGCGGCGCTGGAACCGTGCTGAAATTGTTGAGTCCTCGAGCAACCAGCGCAGTTGGAGTCGATACTGCCAAGGAAATGCGGTTGCTGGCACGGGCGCGACTGCAACGGGCGGGTCTCGCCGACTGCACGCTGCGAAATGCGGACACGCACGATCTCCCATTCGTCGCCAACTCGTTTGACACCGTAGTGCTCGACGAAGTGTTGGCACAGAGTAAGCAGCCGGAGGCGGCGCTTCGCGAGGCCAGCCGCGTTTTGCGGCCCAGCGGTCGCCTGCTCATCATGGACCGCATTCTGCCGGTCACCGGACACGCTGCAGAGCCGACAGGACTGCATGAAAATCAGCTTCAGGAGCTGTTGCGGGATCAGGACTACAGCATCGCACATCGCAGTTGGTTCCCCGGCCGTTCCCTTGACCGGGCATTGTTCGCGGCGGTGCCCATTAACAGTCATCGCAGGACCGGGACCGATGACTGAATCAAGCCTGCAACCGACAGTCGTTAACACGAGCCCGGAAAATTCCGTCGAGGTTTCGTTTGAGTTTTTTCCGCCGAAAACCCCGAAAAGTGAAGAGAACCTGTGGCGTTCGGTCGAGCGACTGGCGCCACTAAGGCCGCGCTTCATGTCGGTGACTTATGGCGCCGACGGGTCGACGCGTGACCGTACTCACCGTGTTATCCACAAACTCCTTGAGGAAACGACTGTGACCTGCGCGCCGCATCTGACCTGCGTGGGCGCAAGCCGCGACGAAATTCAGGCGATAGCGAGGCAATACTGGGATGACGGCGTCCGGCACATTGTTGCGCTGCGCGGGGACCCGCCACAGGGATCAGAGAATTACGAACCGTACCCCGGTGGATTCGATTACGCCGTCGACCTCGTGGCCGGCCTGAAACAGATCGGGGATTTTGATATTTCAGTGGCAGCGTATCCCGAGGTTCATCCGGATGCGCCGAGTGCCCAGTTCGACCTCGAGTATTTAAAGCGCAAAATCGATGCCGGGGCCAGCCGGGCCATCACGCAGTTCTTTTTCGAAACAGATACCTTTCTGCGGTTCCGCGACGGTTGCGCGGACCTCGGTATCAGCGCAGCTATCGTTCCGGGGATACTGCCGATTACCCGGTTTCCGCAATTACTGAGCTTCGCCAAAATGTGTGGTGCCACTGTACCTGACTGGCTGCACCAGCGATTCGATGGGCTCGATGATGACCCGGAAACACGCCAGATGATTGCGGCCAACGTTGCGATTGAACAGGTGCAAAAGCTGCAGCAGCATGGCGTCAACGAGTTTCACTTTTATACGCTGAATCGGTCAGAGCTGACCTACGCGATCTGTTATTCGCTGGGACTCAGGCCCGAAGCGGCCGCAGCAACACGGGAATCGACGCCATGACTGCTGCTGCCCGCCAGGCCGCGCTACACGAGCTGTTGGAGCAGCGCATCGTCTTCCTGGACGGGGCGATGGGCACAATGGTGCAGGCCTGCAAGCTTTCCGAAGAGGACTATCGCGGGGAGCGTTTTGCTGACTGTTCGCAGGATCTGAAGGGCAACCACGATCTGCTGAACCTCAGCCGCCCTGACGTGATTCGGGAGATTCACGCCGATTTTTTACGCGCCGGGGCCGACATCATTGAAACCAATACCTTCACCGCCAACGCGCCATCGCTGGCGGACTACGGTTTGGAATCGCTGGTATCGGAGATCAATCAAGCGGGCGCGGCAATTGCGCGGACTGTCGCCGACGAGATTGCCGCCGAGACCGGTCAGCCCAGATTCGTGGCGGGCGTGCTGGGGCCGACTAACCGGACTGCCTCGCTGTCACCGGACGTCAACGACCCGGGATTTCGCAATATCAACTTTGACCAACTGGTATCCACTTATGGGGATGCAGTTCGGGCTCTGGTGGCTGGTGGCGCAGATTTTCTAATGGTTGAAACCATCTTCGATACGCTGAACGCCAAGGCAGCCCTGTACGCAGTCCAGACCTGCATGGCCCAGGACGGGCTGACAATTCCGGTGATGTTGTCAGGCACCATAACTGACGCTTCTGGACGAACGCTGTCCGGACAGACGACCGAGGCATTCTGGAACTCGATCCGACACGTTGACCCGTTCGTCATCGGTCTCAATTGTGCCTTGGGGGCAGAAGACCTGCGTCCCTATGTCGGCGAACTGGGCCGGATAGCAGATACCTGCGTCAGCGTGCACCCGAATGCCGGGCTGCCGAATGAATTCGGCGGCTATGACGACACGCCGGAATCCATGGCCGAAGTTCTCGGTGAATTTGCAGCCGCCGGAATGTTGAACATGGTTGGCGGTTGTTGCGGAACGACACCCGAACATATTCGTGTCATTCGGCAGGCCGTTGAACAGCACGCTCCGCGCAAACCCGTCAGCGTTCCGGCCATGCTCAGACTGAGCGGTCTCGAGCCAGTGACAGTCGGCCCCGATTCTCTGTTCGTGAACGTCGGCGAGCGCACCAACGTGACCGGGTCGGCGAAGTTTCGCCGACTGATCAGTGAAGAGGACTATCCAGCGACCGTCTCGGTGGCGCGTCAGCAGGTCAATAGCGGTGCACAGATCATCGATGTCAACATGGACGAGGGCATGCTCGACTCCGAGGCGGCGATGCAGAGATTTCTCAGCCTGATTGCTGCCGAGCCGGACATTGCGCGCGTGCCGATCATGATCGACTCGTCGCGCTGGGAAGTCATCGAGGCCGGTTTAAAGTGTATACAGGGCAAGGGCATCGTCAACTCGATCAGCCTCAAGGAAGGCGAAGAGAAATTTCTTGAACAGGCTCGCCTGGTTCGCCGTTATGGGGCAGCTGTGATTGTCATGGCCTTCGACGAAGAGGGCCAGGCCGAAACTGTCGAACGCCGCTTGCATATTTGCGAGCGTGCATACCGACTATTGACGGAAGACATCGGTTTTCCGCCGGAAGATATTATTTTCGATCCCAATATTTTCGCCGTGGCAACCGGAATGGAGGAACACAACCCCTACGGCGTCACGTTCATTGAGGCGACCCGTGAAATAAAAAGGCGCCTGCCGCATGTATTGATCAGCGGCGGGGTCAGCAACGTATCGTTTTCATTCCGCGGCAACAATCGCGTGCGTGAAGCGATGCATTCCGTATTTCTCTATCACGCCATCTCAGCGGGCATGGACATGGGCATTGTCAATGCGGGGCAGTTGGCGGTGTATGACGAAATTCCCGACGAGCTGCGTGATGCGGTCGAAGACGTGATACTGAATCGCCGCGACGATGCCACCGAACGGTTGCTCGAAATCGCCGGGCGCTACAAAGGTGATGGACAGGAGGCACCGGCCCCGAAAGATGAGGAGTGGCGGCAGTGGCCGGTGGAGCGACGCTTAAGTCATGCTTTAGTTCAGGGCATCGACGAATTCGTCGTGGAAGATACCGAGGCTGCCCGGATAGCAGCAGAACGGCCGCTGAATGTCATCGAAGGACCGCTGATGGACGGTATGAACGTGGTCGGTGACCTGTTTGGTGCTGGCAAGATGTTCCTGCCACAGGTGGTCAAGTCCGCGCGCGTCATGAAAAAGGCCGTTGCTCACCTGGTGCCGTTCATCGAGAAGGATCAGCCTGGCGGGAGGTCCACGGCCGGCAAGATTGTCATGGCCACTGTCAAGGGCGATGTGCACGACATCGGCAAAAATATCGTCGGCGTCGTGCTCCAATGCAATAACTTTGAAGTGATTGACCTTGGCGTCATGGTTTCGTGCCAAAGCATTCTCGACACTGCCGACCGGGAAGGCGCTGACATGATTGGTGTGTCCGGTTTGATTACGCCTTCACTTGACGAGATGGTGCACATTGCACGTGAGATGAAGCGCCGCTCATCGGACCTGCCGCTGCTGATCGGAGGCGCGACGACATCACCGGCACATACCTCGGTAAAAATCGACCCGGAATATGACGGTGCGGTCGTGTATGTCAAGGACGCATCGCGATCGGTCGGTGTCGCACAGAAACTGAACAGTCCGGACCAGCGCGATCGTTTTATTGCATCGGCAAAGGCCGATTGCGAACAGCGCCGCGAGCGCCACCGTGGCAAGACGCGTCAGGCACCGCAGTTGACTCTTGCTGATGCGCGCGGCAACAAGGCCCGGATCGACTGGACCGCTTACCAGCCACCCGTTCCGTCCGTCATCGGAACAAAAGTATTCGAAAACCTGCCGTTGACAACACTGGCGGATTACATTGACTGGATGCCGTTCTTCAACGCTTGGGAATTTCACGGTCGTTTCCCCGACATCCTCGATGATGATGTTGTCGGTGAGGCAGCCCGCAGCCTGTACCGGGATGCCCAGGCCATGCTCGATGCGATAGTGACAGAGCGGTGGCTCGAGGCGCGCGCAGTCATCGGGTTGTTTCCGGCCGCCATGACCGGCGACGATGACATCCGCATCTTTGCTAATGAAGAACGCAGCGACACACGGGCCATGTTGCATCACCTGCGCCAACAGCGCGGTAAGCCGGAAGGTCAACCCCATTACTGCCTGGCCGATTTTGTAGCTCCCGAGGATAGCGGGGTCGCTGACTACATAGGTGCTTTTGCCGTAACCGCCGGCCTGGGGCTGGACGAACGTGCACGGGATTTTGAAGCGCAACACGATGACTATAGCTCCATCATGTTGAAAGCACTGGCAGACCGGTTGGCCGAAGCCACGGCTGAATACATGCACCAGCAAGTGCGCAAAAAGTATTGGGGATATGCTGCCGATGAGGAGCTCAGTAACAAGGACTTGATTGCCGAACGTTACCGCGGCATTCGTCCTGCACCCGGGTACCCGGCCTGTCCCGATCACACGGAAAAAGCGACCTTGTGGAAGCTGCTGGATGCGGAACGCAGCACCGGCATTTCGCTGACGGAATCATTCGCGATGCTGCCCACGGCATCAGTCAGCGGGTTTTATTTTTCGCATCCGCAAGCGACGTATTTTCCGGTGGGCAAGCTTGGGGCCGACCAGGCGGAAGACTATGCACGCCGCAAAGGCATGCCGCTGGCAGCGGTTGAGCGCTGGCTGACCGCAAACCTTGGCTACGAAGCACGTGCTGCCTGATCAGGCGGGCGGTCCGCAAACGGGACAGTCTTTACGTCGGGGAATTTTAACTATCCTCGATGTTCCGGCCATTGCGTCGTAGGCCCACAAGCTGCCGTCAAGTTCGCTAGTCAGGCCAACGATCACTTTGATGGCTTCCGTCGCCATCATGCAACCGACTGTGCCAGCAACCGAGGCCAGGATGCCCTGGCCGGCGCAGTCCTCGAGATTTTCGTCAGCCTCTGCATATAGGCAGCGGTAACAAGGGCCCTTGCCCGGCTCGTGCCTGAATACGGCCAGTTGACCCTCGAGGCGAATTGCTGCGCCGCTGACCAATGGCTTGTGTGTCGCCGCGCAGACTTCATTGATCAACCAGCGCGAGGCGAAATTGTCGGTGCAGTCCAGTACGACCGTGCAGTCCGCGACGGTTTTCTTGAGTGCGCGTCGCTTGAGATGCTCCGGCAGCGGGATGATCTGCACGTCCGGGTTCCAGCGTTTTAGCTGCGCCGCCGCGGCTTCGGCTTTATGTCGACCGAGATCCTCCGGATCAAACAGGATTTGCCGTGGCAGGTTGGTCGCATCGACGCGATCGAAATCATTGATCAGCAAGCGCCCAATTCCCGAATTCGCGAGGTACAGGCTGGCAGCCGATCCCAGGCCCCCCAGGCCGACAACCAGCACAACGGCGGCTTCCAGTTTTTGCTGTCCCTGGGCACCGATGGCGGGTAGGCCAATGTGGCGGCTGTAACGAATGTCTCCGGTGTCAGTCATCGGAGTCTTGCATGCCGCAGTTGATTGAGCCCATCGCGTCTTGATTCCAGCATGCTTCGGTAACACGCTGATGCCCGGATAAATCGCGGTAAGTCGCGATCGAGCCGAAGCCCCGCTCGGCCAACAGCGGCCGTACCACCTCCGCCTGGTCCGCTGCATGCTCCAGCAGCAGCCAGCCGCCCGCCCGCAGGTGGGCGTTCGCCTGACCGATAATCAACCGTATTTCGTCGAGACCGTCCGGTCCGGCAAACAAAGCGATGGACGGTTCGTGCACGGCTGCGGCATCCAGGCATCCATTCGATTCCGTAGCGACGTACGGTGGGTTGCTCAAAATGATGTCAAAGCGCGTCCCGCGCACCGGCTCAAACCACGGGCCCGTGCGCCAGCAGATTTCGCCCAAATTTAACCGCTGCGCGTTGCCCTGTGCGACCTCGATTGCCGCTTCACTGATGTCCGTGGCAGTTAGCAGCGCAGCAGGGCGTTCTGTGGCAATGGCCAGTGCGATGGCTCCGCAGCCAGTGCCGAGCTCGAGTACGCTGGTTGTCGTTTGAGGTGGAATTCGAACCAGAGTGCGCTCGACAAGCAACTCGGTTTCCGGACGGGGGATTAATGTGTCGGTCGTGACCTCCAGCGTCATGGACCAGAATTCGCGCCGGCCAATCAGTTGGGCGACGGGCCGTCCCCGCCGGCGCTGCTCGACGAGTTGTAAAAAGTGCGCGCCCGCGCCTGTCGCCACCGGGTCATCGTCCCGCGTATAAAACGCCATCCGTGGCGCCTCAAGAACGTGTTCCAACAAAATTTCGGCGTCGAGTCGCGCGGAATCGCTGCGGTCAGCGAGCGCCGTGCGGCCCTGCCGCAGCAGTTCGCGAATCGTTACAGGATCAGTTTTCCGCGGCATTTGCCCGCGTCTCTTTTGTGTCCCAGGTTCAGGCTCTATAGTAGACCGCATTTAGCAGGTTTTCCGGTCTATCCTGCGCGTGGGCGGCAAACCGAGTGGCGGGACTGCCGGGACCGGAATCAACGATCAACGAGCGCGATGAGCAATTCCGGGAAAAAACTCGAAACACTGTGCATTCATGCCGGGCAGACAACCGACCCGGCGACCGGCGCAGTCATGCCGCCGATCTATACGAGTACGACGTTCGAGCACGAGGCGTTCGGCCAGCCTGGCGAATATGCCTATTCACGCGGCGCGAACCCAACCCGCGCGGCACTCGAGCGCTGTATCGCAGAACTTGAGGGTGGCGTGCGCGGATTTGCCTACGCGTCGGGAATGGCGGCAACAGCGGCAGTGCTGGAGTTACTGGAAGCCGGCAGCCACGTGATCACCCAACAGGGAATCTACGGCGGCACCTTACGATTGTTTAACCGGCTGCGGCGCCACTCGGCCGGACTGGATTTTACGTTCGTCGATTTTTTCGATTTGCAGCAAGTCGAGTCGCTGCTGCGCCCGGAAACTCGGCTGATTTGGCTGGAAACGCCGACCAACCCATTGCTGGACGTCGTGGATCTGGCGGCCATAGCGGAGCTTGCGCACCGTCACGATGTGCTCGTCTGCGTCGACAATACCTTTGCCAGCCCAATTCTCCAGCGACCCCTTGAACGGAATTGCGACATCGTCATGCACTCATCGACCAAGTACCTGGGTGGCCATTCCGATGCCCTCGGCGGCATCAACGTCGTTGCTGACCCGGAGCTGGGTCAGCGAATCGCGGCCATCACCAGTGGTGTCGGCAGTGTGGCGGGGCCTTTCGACGCCTATCTCGTGCTGCGGGGGATTAAAACGCTGGCCTTACGCATGGAGCGCCATGAAACCAACGCGCAAGCCGTCGCGGCGTGGCTGGAAATGCATGAGCGCGTGCAGCTCGTCAGGTATCCCGGTCTGTCCAGCCACCCCCAACATGCGTTGGCGCGCAGCCAGATGGACGGCTTTGGCGGAGTGGTCAGCTTTCAGCTGGATGGCGATCTGACCGCGGTCGGCGACGTCCTGGAAAAGCTGCAAGTGTTCACGATGGCGGAAAGTCTGGGCGGCGTGGAAAGCCTGGTTGGACATCCGGCAACGATGAGCCATTCGAACATGCCGGATGAGCAGCGCAGGGAACTGGGCATAAACGACAACCTGATTCGTTTATCGCTTGGCATCGAACACGTCGATGACCTGATTGGCGACCTGGAGCAAGCTCTGGCGCCGTAGCTGCCTGATCAGTCGTCCAGGTTCAGCCAGTCCGGCAACTCAAATCCGTGTTCAGCCAGATACTCGCGGTTGAACAATCGCTGGCGGTAACGCATCGCCGAGTCGCATAACAGTGTCACAATGACATGCCCGGGACCGAGTTCCCTGGCCAGGCGGATGGCGCCGGCAACATTGACTCCGCTGGACCCGCCGAGCGACAGTCCCTCATGGCGGATCATGTCGTAGACCAGCGGGACCGATTCCTGGTCCGGAATCTGGTACGGGACGTCGATCGGCGTGCCTTCGAGATTGTCGGTGATTCGCGAATTGCCAATTCCTTCGCTGATCGAGCTGCCCTCGATCTTCAGTTCACCGTTTTTGTAATAGTTATAGAGTGCTGAACCGGTCGGGTCCGCCAACCCGATCGTGATGTCCGGTCTACGGGCTTTCAGCGCCTGGGCAACGCCTGCCAGCGTTCCCCCGGTGCCAACTGAACAGATGAAGGCATCAACACTACCCTGCGTTTGTTCCCAGATTTCCGGCCCGGTCGTTTCTGCATGGAAGTCACGATTGGCGGTGTTATTGAACTGGTTTGCCCAAACAGCCCCGTGTTGTGACGATTCGTTGAGTTCCTCAGCCAGTCTTTCGGACTGGTGGATGAAATGATTGGGGTCTTTCAGGGGTACCGCCGGCACCAGCCGCACATCGGCCCCGTACGATTTCAGCGTGTCGATTTTGTCTTTGCTTTGGTTGTCGGGCATGACGATGACGGTCTCAAAGCCCAGGGAATTGCCGACAACCGCGAGCCCTATGCCGGTATTGCCAGCCGTACCCTCAACGACGATACCACCGGGTTTGAGCAGGCCACTTCTTTCAGCGTCCCGCACAATCCCAAGCGCTGCCCGGTCTTTGACCGATCCGCCGGGATTCATGAACTCGGCTTTGCCGAGAATCTCGCACCGGGTTTCGTCCGAGGCATGATTTAGACGCATTAGCGGCGTGTTGCCGATGCAGTCCGTCAGCGAATCGAATCCTGGATGATTCATGTTGTTTAGTTTTCCAGTGTGGCCATCTGGTCGGTCTGGTGTTCGCTAATCAATGGCTCAATGATCGTGTCGATCCCGCCTTGCAAAATCGCTTCCAGCTTGTAGAGCGTCAGGTTAATGCGGTGATCTGTGACCCGGCCCTGGGGAAAGTTATAGGTTCGTATACGCTGCGAACGATCTCCGCTGCCAACCAGGTTGCGCCGCTGCTCGGCTTGCTCGGATATTTGCTTCTGCTGCTCTACATCAAGCAGTTTGGCCTGCAGCAGGGACATCGCCCTGGCACGGTTTTTATGCTGCGATCTTTCGTCCTGGCACTCGACCACGATGCCACTGGGCAGGTGCGTAAGCCGCACGGCGGAATCCGTTTTGTTCACATGCTGGCCGCCGGCACCGGAAGCTCGGTAGGTATCCACCCGGACGTCTGCCGAGTTGACCTCTATTTCGTCAATGGATTCGGCTTCTGGCAGCACTGCAACGGTGCAGGCCGAGGTATGAATTCTCCCCTGGGACTCTGTTTCCGGTACCCGTTGCACCCGGTGTGCACCGGACTCGAATTTCAGCCGCGAGTAGGCGCCACGACCGTCGATTTTGCTGATGACTTCCTTGTAGCCGCCGTGCTCGCCTTCATGCTGGCTGAGCACTTCGGTTTTCCAGTTTTGCTGCTCGGCATAGCGCATATACATGCGAAACAAGTCTCCCGCAAACAGCGCTGCTTCGTCGCCGCCGGTACCCGCCCGAATTTCGAGAAAAATATTGCTGTCATCGTGCGGATCTTGCGGTATCAGGTGTTTTTTTACCTCGAGTTCGAGCTCGACGAGCTGGGCCTCGACCGCTACCGCTTCTTCCTCGCCGAGCTTCCGAATCTCGGCATCGCTGTCATCGAGCATTTCCCGCGCTGCGCCAAGTTCCGCCTCGGCTTTTTGGTAGCTGGTGAACAACTTCGCTACCGGCTCCAGGCGGGAGTATTCCCGCGACAGATCGCGAAACTTGTCCTGATCGGCTATCACTTCCGGATCCGACAGCATGCCGCCGATCTTTTCTTGCCGCGTAACCAGACGTTGCAGTTTTTCGACGATGGATTGTTTCACTGACTGATGCTCTGATTCAGAGGCGGGCTACCGGCGCTGGCAATACAGTTTAACTTGATTTCGTCTCCTGCCCGACGATTGCCGGAATTAGCGCAGCATCTGCTATGGTAGCCGGGCCACGGACGGTGACGCATGGCTGTGGCCCGGCCAAATGAACAGAATATTCGACACAAGATTTCAAGCTCGCGGCATTCCGTTGGCGCTGACGTTGATGCTGTTGTGGGGCTGTGCCGGCAATACGGGGTCGCGTCAGAGCGCCAACTATGAACCCGATGCAAGCTATCACTTGCTGATGGCTGAAATCGCACTGGAACGGTCTGAGTTTCTGATCGCCGCACGAGAGTATCTGCGTGCGGCGGAAGAATCGGCTGATCTGGAAGTGGCGCGTCGGTCAACGGAATTTGCGTTCAATTACGGCTTTGATACGTATGCGCTGAACAGTGCCAACCGGTGGCAAGAGCTGGACCCGGAAAACCCGATCACTCACAGTTATCTCGGACGCCTGTATTTTCGTTTCAACGATCTCGATCGAGCTTACCGCCAATATGACCTTGCACTCGGGCCGGAAGTGGAACGCGTTGATGCGGACTATCTGACTCTCGCCGGTGATTTGGCTGGCGAAGGGAAACCCCGGCGTGCGCTGGTATTGGTGGAACGCTTCACCGAAGCCAATTCGAGCGCCCCCGGTGCGTGGCTGGCCCTGGCCAACACGGCAATGCAGGCGGCTGATGCCGAGTTTGCGCTCGAGAGCGCATCGCGGGCGTTCGATCTTGCCCCCGACTGGGACCAGGCTCAGGTGGCTGTGGCCAGGGCGCTGTTGTTGTCCGGCGAGACGGCTGCGGCGCTGGATCTGATTAACGAACTGCTGGAGCGTGTCCCATCGCTCGAGCTTGAACTGGAATATGTGCGCCTGTTGGCAGCGGCCGGAGAAACCGTGGAGGCAATCGAACGACTGGATGGCTTGGCTGGGCAATATGGAGACCAACCGGAAATTCTCCGCACGCGCGGAATCATCAACCTGCAGGCCGGGGAGCTGGACGCCGCATGGCGAAATTACAGCCAGTTGCTGTCGGCAGGTTTCAATATCAATGAAAGCTTCTATTACCTGGGCCGGATCGCGTTTGAACGGCAGCGCTACATGCAGTCCGCTCGACTGCATGCACGGATTGTATCGGGCCGCTTCCTGGTTCCGGCGCAGTTGAGCATCAGCCAGGCCTACACGTTACTGGGGGATCCCGAAACCGGGCTGATTCATCTGCGGCAGTTTGCCGAGCTTTATCCCAAACACGCTTTCGAGATAATGCCGGCCGAGGCTCGGCTGCTGGTTTCGATGGACCGGTCGGCAGAAGCGCTGGAGGTATATGACCGGGCCCTTCTATATAAACCCAATACCGAGTCATTGCTGCTTGCGCGCGGTTCATTGCTCGAAAGCGACGGCGATCTGGACGATGCGCTCAACGACTTTCGACGTGCCGTGGACATTACGCCGGACAGTGCGCTGGCATTGAACGCGCTCGGCTACACGCTGGCCAATCGGACCAAGCGTTACCGGGAAGCCCATCGCTATATCAAGCGAGCGCTGGAACTGGATCCCGATAACGCGGCCATAATCGACAGCATGGGCTGGGTGCAATACCGGCGCGGACGCTTGCCGGATGCGCTGACGTACCTCGAGCGGGCATACGAGTTGATGCCTGACCCGGAAATTTCGGCTCATCTCGGCGAGGTGCTGTGGGCGCACGGAGACCTGGAAGCCGCAAAACAAATCTGGGGCCAGGCACTCCAGGAACACCCGGACAGCCCTGTGCTGAACGAAACGGTGCTGCGGTTCAACCCATGAAACGATGCGTCTGTATCCTGGCGGTGCTGATCGGGCTCAGTGCGTGCACGGCTATGCGGCCGGCGCCGGCGCCGTCGGGCGACTGGCAGGAGCGACAGGACCGCTTGCTGGGGCTCTCATCATGGCGATTCAGGGGCCGGATTGCCGTGCGCTACGAGTCCCGTGGCGAGAATGGAAACCTGAGCTGGCAGCAAGAGGGCGAGCAGTCGACGATCCAGCTCAGCGGCCCGTTTGGTGCGGGTGCTTACCAGATTTTGTGGGAACCGGGATCCGTGACGGTCATCGACGGCGCGGGCGAGCAGCAACTGAGTTATTCGGGCCCCGATGCGGCCGAACAGTTCCTGTACGATCAACTGGGCTGGTGGTTTCCGGCTTCAAGCACGCGCTACTGGTTACTGGGGACGCTGGACCCGCGGTATCAGGGTCACGAACACTTCGATGCGGACGGGCGGCTATCCGGATTGGAGCAGAACGGCTGGACGGTGTCATACCAGCGGTTTGTCGAGGCGGGGGATTTTTTGTTGCCGGGCAAGATGGCGATGGAAAAGGCAAATGCCAGACTGCGTCTCGTGATCGATAGCTGGGACCTTTAAGAACGTAGCGGCAGACCGTGTGTCGCCGCCGAGGTTTGACAGTCCCCACACCCCCCCCGCACAATACCCCGCGCCTGGCCCGGATTGGTGCGATATCCCGGCAAGCCCGCTGCTTTGGGCTGACGTTTTGACTACTGGGGTGTAGCCAAGTGGTAAGGCATCGGGTTTTGATCCCGTGTACCGCAGGTTCGAATCCTGCCACCCCAGCCAGACAAGCATGTGAACGAAGATGCAGGCAGTGAACGCTGAATCCGAACTTGTGTTGCCGAACGTGGCGATTTTTTCCGGGAATGCCAACCCGGAACTCGCGCACCGGATTGCGCGTCACCTGACTTTGCCCCTGGCCAAAATCCAGGTGGGCCGCTTCAGTGACGGCGAAGTCAACATCGAGATCCTGGAGAACATCCGGGGCCGGGATATATTCATCATCCAGTCGACTTGCCCACCAGTCAACGACAACCTGATGGAACTGCTGGTCATGGCCGATGCCTGCCGCCGTGCCTCGGCAACGCGGATTACCGCGGTGATGCCGTATTTCGGCTATGCGCGCCAGGACCGCCGACCGCGTGCGGCACGCGTGCCAATCACCGCGCGACTGGTCGCAGGCATGATCTCGGGCGCCGGCATAGACAGGTTGCTGACGGTAGACTTGCATGCAGACCAGATTCAGGGCTTTTTTTCGATCCCGGTAGATAACGTCTACGCATCGCCGGTGTTGTTGGGCGATGCCTGGAAAAAAGAATCCTCTAACGACATGGTCGTGGTTTCACCGGATGTCGGTGGCGTGATACGCGCCCGGGCATTGGCAAAGCGGCTCGACGATGCGGATCTCGCGATCATCGATAAACGGCGCCCGCGGGCGAACGAATCCAAGGTTATGAATATCATCGGCGAGGTCAGCGGTAAGCACTGTGTCATGATCGACGACATGGTCGACACTGCCGGCACCCTGTGCCAGGCGGCACTGGTTTTAAAAGAACAGGGAGCCACCCGGGTCGTCGCTTACATTACCCACCCGGTGTTGTCCGGGGCGGCGGTCGAGCGCATTTCGGAGTCGGCGCTGGACGAGGTGGTCGTAACGGATACGATTCCCTTGTCAGAGGAAGCCGGAAACTGCACCAAGATACGCCAGCTCGGTGTCGCCGAGCTGCTCGCCGAAACGATGCGCCGTATCAGCCTGGACGAATCGGTCAGCTCCATCTATATCGACTGATTGGCTCAGCCGGAGTGACCGCGGCAATACAAATTCCGAGCTGGTGGCTTTGATTCGGATGGGTTATCATCGCGCCCCCTTCGGGGCGGGACGGTTGTCCTGGTCGCATGGCCAGCCGTCCCTGGAATAGCCACAGGAGAGCAATCATGGCGGAGAAAATCGACCTGATTGCGGAGAACCGGGAAGACTCAGGGAAAGGTGCGAGCCGCCGCCTGCGACGTTCCGGAAAAATCCCCGCGATCATTTATGGTGCCGGTGAGCCGGCGAGGGCAGTGGTTTTCGATCGGAACAGCCTGCTGCGCCAGATGGAGAATGAGTCTTTCTTTTCCAGTGTCCTGACCGTTCAGGTCAACGGCAAGGAACAAGCTGCCATTGTCAAGGATCTGCAACGCCACCCGGCGCTGGAAACGGTTTTGCACGTTGATCTCCAGCGTATCGTCGCCGACGAGAAGATCAGGATGAAGGTGCCGCTGCATTTTCTGAACGAGGAAACGGCCGTCGGCGTCAAGCTCGGTGGGGGAACGGTGTCCCGCATGCAGACCGAAGTGGAAGTCAGCTGTCTGCCGAAGGATTTGCCGGAGTACCTCGGTGTCGATGTTGAAGACATGGAGCTGGATCAAATGCTCTACCTTTCCGACATCAAACTTCCCGAGGGTGTGGAGCTGACCGATCTGACGGCAGAGCAGCCGCGGAACGATCCGATCGTGACAATTCATATCCTGATGATCGCCGAAGAGCCTGAAGAGGTCGAAGGCGAAGAACTCGAAGGCGAGGAGCTCGAAGGCGTCGAGGGCGAGGAGGGCGCAGCGGAAGAAGGCGCAGAGCCGAAAGAAGGCGAAGGCGCCGACCAAGGCGACAAGCGCGACAAGGGCGACAAAGGCGAGTAACGATACGCCGGGCTTACGTTGCTATTCAAAAAGGCCGCACTACGTGCGGCCTTTTTGCGTTCGAGGTCCGGATTTTTCGCGTGCTAACATAGCGCGCGTTTTCACTGGTTTTGATTCTAATGACTGCTACTGAGCCTCCCGCCGTAATTGTCGGGCTCGGCAATCCCGGTCCCGAATATGAACGGACCCGGCATAACGCCGGCTACTGGCTCGTGGATCAACTGGCATCCGAGTGTGGGGAAACCCTGAGACCGGAAGCGAAATTCCTCGGTGATGCCGGCCAGATCAGCCTGGCGGGCCGCAGCGTACGTTTGCTGAAACCAAGCTCTTTTATGAACGACAGCGGTCAGTCCGTGCGTCGCTTCATCGATTTCTACAAGCTTGATCCTGAACGGATACTGGTCATCCACGACGAGCTGGACCTGCCGCCCGGCACCGTGCGCCTGAAGCTTGGCGGCGGTCATGGCGGCCACAATGGTTTGCGCGACGTGATTGCACACTGCGGCAGGGATTTTCTGCGCCTGCGCATCGGTATCGGGCATCCCGGCGACAAGCGGCAGGTCACAAACTA
>PVMS01005084.1_pt1 | contig 26373 bp, 22 predicted proteins | sample 1853461 | NCBI WGS metagenome assembly PVMS01 (sample SAMN08582032, study PRJNA380276) | Marine sediment metagenome, whole genome shotgun sequencing project. | isolation source: ocean sediment barecode stripped | collected 2017
CTTACCTCTTTGATTTGTAGACTATTTCAAATCGGTAAGAGCAGCGATGATCTCCTCGAGTTCGGCGCGGTATGTGTAGTCCACGTCGAGGTGAACATACGTGATGGTTCCGTCTTTGGCCACCACATACGTAGCCGGGATTGGCAACTCCGCCTTATCTGTGTTGTGACGTTGGCGGAGGTCGATTCCAAAGCCCTTATAGGCGGCGTCCAGTTCCTCTGGTAACTCGAACACGATTCCAAACTGCCTGGCTACTTCGAGATGGATGTCGCTCAACACAGCGAACTCGAGGGCGTTCTTTTCCGCCGTGGTGAGGGAGTCGTCCGGATTGTCGGGGGTGATGGCAACCAAGGTTGCCCCTAGGGCCTCGATTTCTGGAAGCGCTTCCTGCAACCCGTGCAGGTAAATGTCGCAATACGGTCACCAGCCTCCTCGATAGAAGGTCATTACAAGCGGCCCATCAGCCAGGAGATCCTCGACGTTGACTTCTTTTCCTAGCGCGTCGCTGAGGACGAAGCGAGGAATTTTGCCACCTACGTTGAGCGCGCCTTCGACGATGCCCGATTGACGCAAATCGTTCGTGGCGCCGTCCATGATCATGCGCGTGTCCGCCGGTACCCGGGCCCGCGAGGCTTCACGTCTTAGAGCGACTACGTGCGCTCGGCAGCATTCATTGATGGGCTCTAGGACGAGCCTCGTTCCTGGATCTCAATCAGGATCCAGCGAGCCTCGGGTCGCGTCTTTTCTTTTTTGTGCTCCAGGGTGTATTTCTTCAGAGTCAGCAGGTAGTCGAGCATTTCTCCGTCGCCTTTGTCTACCGACACCCAAAGGTCTCGCACGGTGACATTGCCGTCAAACTCGTCAATGGGTGTCCAGGTATTCAGGGATTTTCGGGCTCCTTCCCGCTCGAGCTCGACTTTTTGTCTAAGGGAGTCCAGGCGGGATTTGGACCCCCGATCTGCTTTCTCCATCTCTTGCCAGGTCGAGAAGAGCTCCTCGTCTTCTGCTGGAGCGGTGAAATCCGGCTGATCTTTCATTTGACTCCGGAATTGAGCCAAAGTGTTTTTATGCTCCCGTCTGAAACGGCGTAATGCCCGGTGGTGGAGTACGCGAGCCCGGCGAGCTCGGTCTAGCTCTTTTTGAAGGCTGTTGATTAAAAGAGCTTCCTGGCTTTCTTCGGCGAGACCCTCTACGTTCCATGAGTGAACCGCGCCGGGAAAGCCCACCACGGAGGTTTCCGCCAGGGTGGCGAGGTCTTTTTCCTGGGTCGCGGTGAAAAACCGGCTCACGAGTTTTTCTTCCGGTCCGGCGCAGCCTAGAATCGCACCCGTAAGCATCGCCCAGGCCCAAAGACCACCCCTTTTCGGCTTCTGCCGGCCGGATTTCCATGAACGAGCTCTCGAGTACATTTGCGGTGCCTAAAAGAAGAAAGTGTAGCACAGCTCTACGGGATCAACGGAACCGCGGCGGCCTTCGAAACGTCTTAAGGGATAGGAGGTGATCTCGATGGACTGGCTGCAAGATCTGCGCTACGCGGCTCGTATGATGAAGAAGAATCCCGGATTCTCCGCGGCGGTTTGCTTGATCGTGGCGCTCGGCGTGGGCTCCAACACCGCGATTTTCAGTGTGGTGAAAGGGGTTCTATTGAGCCCGCTGCCATTTGAAGCCCCCGATCGACTCGCCATCATCCGGTCGTGGGACAAAGACACCGGAAATCTAGCCTCCGTTGCCTACCCGGACTTTCTCGACTGGCGGGATCAAACGGACACGTTCGAGAACCTTGCGGCATTTAGTGAGGAAGACTTCATTTTGACCGGTGGAGAAACGGCTGAGCGTCTGTCGGGCGAGCTGGTCTCTTCGGATTACTTTCCCGTCCTGAAACAACCTGCTTGGCGAGGGCGCACGTTCACTGAGGAGGAGACCCAGGTCGGTTCCGGCTCGGCGGTTGCGATCCTCAGTCATGGGCTTTGGCAGAGAAGATTCGGCTCGGATCCGGAGATGGTGGGAAAAGCTATCCACCTCAATGGCCACGAGTTCACGGTGGTGGGGATCATGCCTCCGGATTTTCGAGGATTCGACGGCAGTGCCGAAATTTGGGTTCCGGTGAGCCTGTTTGACTTGATCAATCCCGAATTGGCTCGTTATGAGATTTTAACCAGCCGCTGGATACGCTGGCATCGCGTCGTCGGCCGGCTCCACACGGACGTGACCTTGGAGCAGTCCCAGGCGGAGATGGATACGATTGCGGGCAACCTCGGAGAAGCTTACCCGGAATCTGACGCGGTTCGAGGAATACGACTCTTTTCTGCTTACGAAGAGGTCGTGGGGAGCTTCCAGACTTCCCTCCTGGTTCTTGCCGGCGCAGTAGGCCTGGTGCTGTTGATTGCTTGCGCCAACCTGGCCAACTTGTTTCTTTCCCGGCTCGCCTCCCGATCCCGGGAAGTTGCGGTTCGAGTGGCCCTGGGCGCCACCCGGAAACGCATGGTTCGACAACTCCTTACGGAGAGTGTTGTCTTTGCCCTCCTCGGCGGAGCGCTCGGACTCCTCTTTGCCCGGTGGAGCGTCGGTCTGCTGGTGGCCTTGGCTCCGGTGCAATTGCCCAGCTTCGTGGACGTGACCCTGAATGGAACCGTCCTCGTCTTTACCGCCGCGATCTCGGTGGCCACCGGTGTAGCCTTTGGTCTCTTTCCCGCCTTTGGCAGCACTCAAACAAAACCCGGGGAGTTTCTCAAAGAAGCAACCAGGACGTTGGGAGCCGGTCTGCAAAGACGAAGTGTTAGAGGAATTTTGGTGGTGGCCGAAGTCTCGCTGGCGGTGCTACTCCTGGTGAGCGCCGCCTTGATGCTGAAGAGTTTCCAGAAGATGCATCGTTTCGATCCGGGCTTCGATTCCGAAGCACTGCTCACCATGAGATTCGATCTTGTCGGAGAAGGCTCCGGCGTCGAAACGACCGGCCGACTCAAGGAGATCGTTGAGCGCGCCGCGTCACTTCCGGGTGTCGAATCGGCGTCGCTTTCTTCTCACATATTCTACGGTCGCGGGTACATGACCACGGCCGTCTCCGTTGAAGGTTATGTTCCACCGGAGCCGGATCAAGACGTGCTGAGCTACGCCCAGTACGTTGGACCGGAATTCTTCAGTACTCTTCGAATACCGCTTCTCCAGGGTCGGGCGTTCGCTTCAAGTGACGAAGGAGATGAACCTCCGGTCGTGATCATCAACGAATCTTTTGCTCGGGAGCTCTGGCCCGACCAGAACGCCATAGGGAAGCGTTTGGTGATGGGCAGGAAGGCGCCGGATCAGCCCTGGAACACGGTTGTTGGGGTGGTGCCGGATGTGCAGCCCCGGATTCGCCCCGACTCTATGCCGCTCCATCAAATTTACTATCCGGTGATGCAAGGGGGGGAGTGGAGCCGTTGTCTCATGGTCAAGACCGCTATTGAGCCTACTGCGGTCTTCGGACCGCTGCGGGCGGCTGTTCGAGGGGTGTCACCGAACTTAGCTGTTTTTTCGATCTCAACCATGGAGCAGCTTCTTTCCAACGCTCGGTCACAAACCCGTTTCATAGCCTTCCTGATGGGAGCCTTTGCATTACTGGCGCTTTGCCTGGCGGTGGTTGGTGTCTATGGGGTGGTGAGTTACTCCGTTTCTCAGGCGTCGCACGAAATTGGAATTCGTTTTGCCTTGGGTGCTCAGAGTCGCGATGTGCTCGGGCTCTTCATGAAACGAGCGTCGATTTTGATGGCGGTAGGCCTTGTGCTGGGTCTAGGTGCTTCTCTCGCTACGACGCGGTTTCTTACCGGGATTCTCTATGAAGTGAGCCCGCTCGACGGGAGCGTCTTCGTTCTGATCTCAGTAGCGTTGGCTTTTATTGTAGGGCTGGCGAGCTATCTGCCGGCAAGACGTGCAAGCCGCCTCGACCCGATTGCGGCGCTGCACTATGAGTGATAATCGGCCGGCGTAAGCCGGGCGATTGAAAGCGGGCGCGTTGAGTGATTTTGGCCAATGCGCCCGCACTAATAAAACTCAAACCCCCGACGTATGTCGCGGCACCTTGTTATATTCTTCCGCGGAAATCACCAATCTTCTCTTTGCTTCAACGCAGAGACATTCAGCGGTACTCAAAAACCAGCTCGCCGTTCTCCACTCTCAAATCGGTAATGTCCGGCGGCAGGCGAAACTGTTCCCTGTTCTCCGGAGATTCGAACAGTCGCTTGACAGCGCGGTCGATGGTGGCACGGGGCAAAGGCAGCGATCCGAGCTTGGCCGCGGTGGGCGAAAGGCGAATAAACCCATCTTCGACCCGCAGACGGCCTTCCAGGGTCAAAGACAAATCCTTTCCGTAGAGGTTGAAGACGACGTAGGCGAGCAGGCTGTCACCCATGAGAAGGATCTTCAAGTCCTTGACGTTGGACTGGACTTCCTCCACGGTGGGAACTTCATCGGAAGGAGTCTCCGGGATCTCGGGATTGAGCGCTAGGTTCGAGCTCACCCAGGTGTTGATCTCGGCTTCGTTCAAACGAAGCGTTTGAGGTTGTCCGTAAGAAGATGCCGGTTGGATATTCCGTAGCTTCAACTGCAACGATTCTTCCGCTCGAGGATCCTCCTGGACGGCCGGAGGTGTGTCTTGTCGTAGGATCAAGGCGAGAACCAGAACGCAGCCTGCCAGAACCACCCAGCGAGCCCGCCGGTAAATAGCTCCTAAAGAGCTTGATGGCGCCGCTTTCTCGGGAACAGGAGCTTCGACAGGTTCAAGCGGCGGTGGCGGTGGCTCCTGGGCTCGCGAAAAGCGTTCGAAAATAATGCCGCAGCGGTGGCATTCGTCTCCACCTGGTTGCTCGAAGCCGCATTTGGGGCACTGGGTGGCCATAAATAAAGAATGGCATTGGATCTGGAGCGGATCAAATGTAAGAGAGCCAATGAAGGCTAGCCGATATTACGCATCTGGTTCGGCCGGTATGTAAGGCATTACGCCGAGCACCGGTTCCTCGAGTGGTAAGACGTCGATCAGCTCGTGTTGGCGTGATCCCAAGTCCATTTTTTCTCCATACGCTAGCTGCTCGTACGGATCCTTGTAGATGCCATGGATCCACTGGAAGGGATGGCCCTCTCTTTGTATGACTTTCATGCAGCGGGGAAGGTTTTCTCCATGATCGATGTGGCGTCGGTGGCGTCGAGTGTTGCCTGCTCGATGGCAATGATGTCGTTGGAACCGAAGACACCCGCGTCGGGCAGCACCGGCAGCCCGGTGAAACCAAAGCAGTCGCACACCGGTGTTAAAGTGTTGGCGACGTTGATGAAAACGGCATTTCCCGGCTCGAATGTATCGAGCACCAGCTTGGTCGCGATGACATTGACCTTGAGAAAGGCCATGAAGCTCTCGCGGTCGATTACCAGAGCGGAACCTGCCACATCTTGACAGATCATGCACTGGTTGCAGTTGATGTAGTGCAGGTGCAGGCCATCCGGGTCCTCCTTGTCATCCACGATTCCCCCGTAGGGGCAAGATTCACGAATGGCGACGCGTGTTTTCTCGTCCGGGCAATTCTCTTTAATGAAAGCGGGTTCGTAGTTGCATACGTCGTGCATGGCGCTACGTGTCTCCCCGGTCACACAACCCAAGGCGAGGTTTTTAATCGCTCCCGCATAAGAGCAGGACGGATGCCCCTTGACGTGGGACAGATCAATCAGAAAGGTTGCCTCTTCGATGGCTCCCCCCAATTGAAACTCTTCCATCTGGCGGTATTTGTAGGGATGAGTGACAAACCACTTTTCATCGAATCCGGTAGACGGATAGATCGGGCAACCGATCGTCTCCGCGGTGTAGCCGCGCATTGGGGCGGTGGCCTCGGAATGGGCCAGGTCGGTGACAAACGGCTTACCCTCCCCTTCCTTCACCGCTTCGACTACTCGCCGCACGAGAACCGGGTGAACGGTCGAATACCCGACATCGTTTCCCAGGTGTACTTTGATGGCGACTCGGTGGCCTTTGACACGTTGTCGAAGTTCGAGCTTCTCGAGTATGAGATCGAGCTTGGCGGGAAGCGTTTGTTTGGCATCCAACTGCGTCTGGTGGGGCGAGCCCCAAAATACTTTAGAGGTCATGGCTAGTGCTCCTATGCTCGGATGAGATTCTATCTTTTCTTTAGATCTGAAAGGAATCCGTGGGGGGGCAGCCTACAACAGCTGCAAGTTGATCTTGATGTTAACAAGCTCACTCTCGGAGGTCTACATCAGGGAGCTGGGTCTCCCACAGCGGGCGGCTGTCGATGTACTCCATATTGCCTTCTCGGTTGGTACAGCACGCTCCACATCCCATCCCAGACGGATGAGGCCGTTGACAATTGAACCAGGTATGTTTTCGTCGGTGAATAGAGGAAAGCGACCAGCCACTACCGAGACCGCCGACCCAGATATTCGGCACGTTCCCGTTCATTCTCTTCTGCCCATTTTTCGCTTTCCGGAAAACAGGCTTCTATATTGGCTTTATGATCGTGGTAATAGACCAGCGCGGCGTAGATCTGAATCAGGCTCAGTTGAGGATACTCTTTCTTTATCTTATCCGGCGTGTAGCCTGCCTCGGTGCCGATTGCACGAAAGGCCCTTGTCGTAGGGGGCGGTTCGGCCGGCTTGCAGGCGTCGAAGGATTTGGCATCTGCCGGCATTGAAGTCACTCTCGTGGAGCGCAATCCCTGGTTGGGTGGACGTTTGTGTCAGCTCAATCGCATCTTTCAGTCCGAGGCCTGGCCTTCTGTTTGCGACAGCTCCTGTGTGGGCCCCGTCCAAGCGAAAGGCGTGATGCTTGGAGAGGAGATCGAAGCGCTAATCCAGACGGAGGTGGTGAGCGCCGAGCGGACGAATGGGTGCTTTCGGGTGGGCCTGCGCTCCGACCCTGCTTATGTGAATCCTAGCTTGTGCATTTCCTGTGGCAAGTGTAGCGAGGTGTGCCCCGAACAGATCGAGCGACGATCCGACCAGGGGTTGAGCCAACGCAAGGCGATCGACAAGGAGTTCGAACGGGCGCTGCCCGATGTCTATACGATCATTCCGGAAGCTTGTACGAAGTGCGGCGACTGCCTGCCGGTTTGCCCCACCAACGCCATCGATCTCGAAGCCGAGGCGGTCTCCAAAACCGAGGAGTTCGGCGCTGTCTTTCTCGCTACCGGCTTTGATCCGATCGACCTTTCCAGCTATGCCCAGTACGAGAGCAGCCATCCCAACGTGGTCACCGCTATCGAGTTCGAGCGCCTCATGGAAAAGGGACTGAAGCGGCCATCGGACGGCGAAGAACCTGAGCAGGTCGTCTTCGTCCAATGCGCCGGTTCGCGTGCCGGCCCGGGTGGACAGTCACAAGGAGTCAGTTATTGCTCCAAGACCTGTTGTTCGATCACGGCAAAGCAAATCGATCGACTACTCGTCTCCAACCCGATGGTCGAGCCTACCGTGGTCTACTACCGGGACATGCGAACTTATGAGAGGGCTTTGGAGGGTCTCTATCAGAAGCTGCGGATCTCCGGTGTGGAGTTCATCAACGGGGAGTTGAAAGGGATTGAATCGGCGGAAGATGGCGGCCTTTCACTGATCGTGGAACCTAACCAGGAAGACGAGGACGCCGAGAAGGCAGAGCCCAATCGTATGGAGGCGGATTTAGTGGTGCTCGCCGCGGCGCAAACTCCATCGAAAGGCTCGCACGATCTCTATCGCATGTTCGGGGTGGAGGTCGATCGCTACGGCTATCCGATAGAAAACCAGCCGCGTTTGTTTCGGCCTACCGAATCACTGGTCAACCGGGTGTTCATCGTCGGTGCTTCTTCGGGGCCGAAGGTCGTGCAACAAGCTTCCGAGCAAGGAAGTGCCGCGGCGATGCGCGCCTTGCCTCCGCTTCTAACCGGCCTCGTCGATCCGCCTAGATATGCGAGTCGGGTCAATCCCGATCGCTGCATCAAGTGCCGAATCTGCGAGACGGTTTGTCCCCATGGTGCCATCCGGATGACAGAAGAAGGGGCGGTGAGCGACCCGGCGTTTTGTCAGGCCTGTGGGTTCTGCGCCGCGGCTTGCCCGGTTCACGCCGCGGAGCTCGCGAACTTCACCGACCAGCAGATTCTTTCTCAAGTGCGCGTCGCCTTTTCGAATCTGCCGGCCGGTGAGCCACGGATCCTGGCTCTGCTCTGCTACTGGTGTGCTTATAGCTCCGCCGACTTCGCCGGTATCAAGCGAACGGCCGCTCCTTCGAACTACCGAGCTATGCGCATCCGCTGCTCGAGCTCGGTCAATACCGCGCTGCTGATGCAAATGTTCAAGATGGGAGTTGACGGGATCCTGGTCGGTGGCTGTCCGGAGCGGAGCTGCCATCATCTCTGGGGTAACTTCGTGGCGGACAAGCGGATCGAGCTGGCGCGGGCACTGATGGGACAGCTTGGGCTCGACTCTGGGAGGCTACGCTTCGAGTATATCGGTGCGCCCATGCAAGCCAAGCTGGTAGATACACTCGGCCAGATGGATTCGAAGCTCCGGCAACTTGGCCCTAACCCGGCAGCGCGCGCGTAGAGAGGAGGACCCATGGTGGAAAAGAAGAAAATAGCCGTTTACTGGTCGGCGTCCTGTGGCGGCTGTGATGTGTCCCTTCTCGACATTGAAGAGCACTTGCTGGAGCTGGTTGGCCTCGCGGACATCGTCTACTGGCCGGTGGCGATGGACTTCAAGAAGGAGAGTTTCTTCAACCTGCCCGACGGTAGTGTGGATTTCGGCCTCTTTAACGGTGCCGTACGTACCAGCGAGCAACTCGAAGAAGCCGAGGCCTTTCGCAAGAAGTGCAAAGTGCTGGTTGCTTACGGCTCCTGCGCCGCCTTTGGTGGAATTCCCGGCCTGGCCAATCTATCCAACCGGGAGCAGATCTTCGAAGTCGCTTACCACACCACACCGTCTACCGATAACCCAGAAAGAATTCAACCCGAGACCGAATCCAGGGTCGACGGCCATTCACTTCAACTGCCTTCTTTTTTTGACGAAGTGCAGAGTCTTCCTCAAGTAGTCGACGTGGACGTCGTTCTTCCAGGGTGTCCACCTCCCACCGACCGGCTGCTGGACCTCCTCCACCTCGTTGCCCAAAATGTCCAGACCGGTGAGGTTCCGCCGCCGGGTACGGTCATCGCTACCGACAAGGCGCTCTGTGACCTGTGTCCCCGAAACGAGAATCGTCAAGGGGGCCGCATTGCAAAGATCGTGCGGCCCCATGAAGTGGAGGCTGATCCCGAACGGTGTTTCCTCGACCAAGGGATCTTATGCATGGGCATCGCCACCCGAGGAGGCTGCGGCGGCACCTGTATCGAGGTCAACATGCCTTGTCGGGGCTGCTTTGGTCCGACACCCGACATGCTCGATCCGGCAGCGGAGGCGATCTCCGCCATCGGTTCGATTGCCGGTGAGGCGAACGAGAACGATGTGCCGGCTCATGAAATGAAGAAAGTTGTTCGTAGCCTGCGCGACCCGGTAGGCACGTTTTATCGTTACACGCTACCCTCAGCTTTTCTAAACCGCGCGGTGGACGACAAGCCTGAAAAGGAGAAGCCGTGAACAAGAAGATCACTATTTCTCCTATAACCCGGCTCGAAGGGCACGGAAAGATCGACATTCTTCTCGATGATGAAGGGAATGTAGCCGACGCTTACCTCCAAGTCGTCGAGCTCAGGGGATTCGAGAAGTTTTGTGAAGGGCGTCCGGTGGAAGAGCTGCCCCGGATTACGCCGAAGATCTGCGGCGTTTGTCCTGGTGCCCACCACATGGCATCGGCCAAAGCCTGCGATGCCGTTTACGGTGTCACTCTACCTCCCGCGGCAAAAAAGCTGAGAGAGCTCTATTACAACGCCCACATCGCCCACAGTCATTTGCTCCATTTCTTTGCCCTTGCGGCTCCCGATTTCGTGCCTGGGGCGGACGCCCCGGCCGGGCATCGGAACCTGCTGGGCCTGATCGATCGAGTGGGTATGGATCTGGGGCGTGAGGTCCTCACCAACCGGGGCTATGCACAAAAGATCCAGGGCATCATCGCCGGTCATCCGATCCATCCGGTGGTTGCTCTGCCGGGAGGCATGGCCAAGCCGCTCGGCGAAGAGGAGCGCGACCAGATTGAGACCATGGCCGAGAGCATGGTCGACTTTGCCGAGGAGGCGTTGGCTTTTTTCGAAAAAGAAGTCATGGGCAACTCTGCAAGCGCGGAAACCATCCATTCCGACACGTACTATCATGAAACCCACTACGCTGGGCTGGTCGATGCCGAAGGTCGGGTCAACTTCTATGATGGCCGGGTGCGCGTGGTCGGCCCCACCGGCGATGAGGTCGCCCTTTTCGATCCTGCCGACTACCTCGATCACATTGCCGAACGGGTGGTGCCCTGGTCTTACGTGAAGCTCCCCTATCTCAAGAACGTGGGCTGGAACGGGATGACTGACGGTGTCGATAGCGGCGTTTACCGGGTGAACTCGCTTGCTCGTCTAAACGTGGCGACCGGCATGGCGACGCCAAAGGCCCAAGCGGCTTTCGAGAGCTTCTACGCTTATTTCGACCGAAAACCGGTCCATCACACCCTCGCTTACCACTGGGCCAGGCTTGTTGAGTGCCTCTATGCGACGGAGGAGGTCCTGGTCAAAGTCCGCGACCCGGAAATCGTCAGCAAGGAGGTGCGAGCGATTCCTACCGGAAAGCCCTCTGAAGGTGTGGGTGTTGTGGAAGCTCCGCGCGGTACGCTTTACCACCACTACAAGACGGACTCACGCGGCCTCGTGACCGCCGCCAACCTCATCGTCGCTACGGTTCAAAATAACTCGGCTATGAACATGTCGGTCAAGAAGGCGGCCAAAGCGTTCATTAAAGAAGGTCAGGTCTCGGACGAGCTCCTCAATCGGGTTGAAATGGCCTTTCGCGCCTACGACCCCTGCCTTGCCTGTGCCAGCCACTCGCTTCCCGGTCGGATGCCGCTCGAGGTCACCCTCCACCAGGGGGGTCGGGTTTTCAAACGTCTGAGTAGTAATCTGGGAAGATTGACTTGAAGACCCTCGTCGTCGGCATTGGCTCTACGATCCGCCGGGACGACGGGGTGGGCGTGTGGGCGGCAAGACAATTCAAAGCTCGGTGCCCCAAATCGGTCGAGGTGATCGAGTTGGGGACCGCGGGGCTCTCGCTTCTCGACTTCGTTGAAGGATTCGACCGTTTAGTGATAATCGACGCGATCTTGACCGGTGCCGCGCCCGGGACCGTGCATGAGCTCACCGGGGAAGAAGTTGCGAAGGCGGTTCACCTCGGCGTGGGCCACGAAGCGGACCTCCCGACGGCGCTCTCCCTCGGTCAAAAGCTATCGAGGCACATGCCCTCCGATGTGGTTGTTGTCGCGGTCGAAGCCGCGGACACGACTACATTTTCCGAGGAACTAACGCCGGAGGTGGCTTCGGCTATCCCGGTTGTGGTGGAGAGGGTGGGGAAGATTGTTGGGTCTTAGGATCGACTCCTCGGATAGGTCTAGATAGAGGTGCCCCGGCTGTCGCCGGGGTTTTCGGAAGTTTAATTAATGCGGGCGCATCGGGTTCCATAGACGCGCCCGCTGCAATCGCCCGGCTTTCGCCGGAGGATTTTGCCGGGCGATTAAATTAAGCAACCGTTGTATTGGCCATTTCCTCTATGAAGTTGGCGATTGCAGAGTGATCGGAGTCGCCCTTTCCTCTGTTGACTAGCGCGCCGATCATCTGCTGGATGAGTGCTGTGACCGGAAGCGGTACGCCGAGCTCTTTTCCGGTTAGAAGAGCGTTGTTGAGATCCTTCTGGTGCAACCGGATACGAAACCCCGGTTTGAAATTCCCTTCAATCATCATCGGGCCCTTTGCGTTGAGAACGTTGCTCCCGGCGAGGCCGCCTTTGATCGCTTGAAAGACCGCATTGGGATCGAGCCCTGCCTTCTTTGCCAGAACTAGCGCTTCTCCAACCGCTTCTATATTTGCCGCCACGATGATTTGATTGGCAAGCTTCGTGGTATTACCGGCACCGTAGTTGCCGCAGAGAACGTAGCTTTTTCCGACGGCATCGAAAACGGACTTGCAGCGATCGAAAACGGGCGCTTTGCCCCCGACCATGATCGCTAAAGCACCGCTTACAGCGCCGGGCTCGCCACCGCTGACAGGTGCATCCAGGAAATCAACGCTTTTAGCTTCACAGGCAGAAGCGATCTTTTGCGATACTGTTGGGGCGATGGAGCTCATGTCGATGACGGTGCAGCCTGCCGCGGCGCCTTCGAGCACCCCATCTGAGCCTAGGATCACCACCTCGGAGTCGGGCGAGTCCGGGAGCATGGTGACCACGACGTCGACCTCTTGGGCGCATTCTTTGGACGAAGCTGCAGCCTTCGCGCCGGCGGCAACCACTTCATCGACCGGCGCTCGATTCAAATCATGCACCTTCAGATGGAAACCCGCCTCGAGGAGATTCTTTGCCATGGGCTTTCCCATGATTCCCAATCCGATGAATCCAATGCTCTTTATCTCAGCCAAGGCGTCCTCCTTTGATTTCTTCCAAACATGGAACGGGAATTATACCAGAAGGGATGAGTTTCAAGGCGTGACCTAGCGGCCTTCCGCGAGGTTCAGTAAGAGTCTCCGGCAACCAAGCCGAGCCGCTGACAGCCCATGACATATTTAGATGATCGAGTAACTCTCGGCCTGAGAGGAAAGAGCAGTTGGGGCAATTGAATTTCTTTGCCTACCGGCGACTTTCCTTCGACGATGACCATCCCCGGGTCCCGTACCCCGAATTTCTTCCCGGGCCGGAGCTTGCCCGACTGATCGTACCAGGTGACGTCGTAATCCAGCGTGATCCGAACCGAGTCGTGGCGGGCCTGGAAGTACTCGCGTTTGTACTCGGTGATGAGAACCGGTTCCGGGCGACTCATCAAAAGCGCTCGGTGCTTTTCCGGAAGAGTGCCGGAGAGCTCTCGTAGGATGTCGCGAAACGAGAGCCTGCTCAAGGGGCTCTGGGAACTGAGGGCCAGTCTTTCCTTCCCAACCGCGATGTCGGAGCGTCTTTTAACCTCAAAGTGGAATCGGCCGTCGGTGTTCTCGGAGCCATACCAGCGAAGCCGGACCTTGGCTCGCCTTCCGTTGCCCTCGACACTTTCGCGGTAGGCGCTCAGGCCGGCGTCGTCGAAGTAAATACTGTTTACCAGCGAGACGGGACCGGCGTAGCAGATCCGGCGGCAGTTGACCTCGAGGATGGATCGCAGTTTCCCCATGTCGGCGTAGGGGAGGAGGAACTTGATTTCGCTACGGTATTGAATCGGTCCCGGCTCTTCGCCGCGCTGGGCGCCGTCCAGCAGGCGAAACCCGGCGGTTTCCGCTTTGGACTGTGCTGCCGACGCCATGATCGCTCCCTCAATAGAGGCTGTCTGAATCCACGTAGGAAATCTCTAGGTGCGGCAGTTTTTCGCGTAGTGACGACATCAGTCGATTCGCTCCCTCATCGTTGTTGACGACAACGATCGCGCGGAGCTCGGCGTGGTCTTCGGACTGATCTATTCGTTGGATGGTCAACTCTTTGGTGGCGGCCTTCACTACGTCGATAGCGCTATCGCCGTAGAATTTTCCGGTGTCACCGGAGACGGTGAGCAAAAGCGTGCGACGATTTAAAGGGAAGTCCAGGGATGGGCGAACTACAACGTAGGTGGAGATGAGCAGGACGGCCATCACCGCCAACAGTTTCTGGTTCGCCCCAAGCGTCAGGCCTATCGCCACGCAAAAAAGCAAATAGCTCAACTCCTCCGGGCTCTTGATTGCAGAGCGGAAGCGAACGATGGACAGCGCACCGATTAGCCCCAGTGACAAGGCAACCGAGGTCTGGACGACGAAAATGACCATGATAGTCACTAGGGTGAACAGGGGAAACAAGTTGGCGAAACTCTCCCGGTTAGATCGGGTGACGCCGTAACGCTTGAAGAGCTCCTGGATGCAAATGGCTAAAAACCCACCCAAGAACATGTTAATGGCGAGCCGGAGGAACATGCTCTGATCTTGAGGGGTAATCCCGGCGTCGTCGGCTCTGGCTTGAAGCCAATCGTTGAGTGTCGAAGCGGAAGCCCGGGCCTCTGCGGCGGCAAGCTTTGATTGGCTGCTTACCAAAACCGGCGCCCCCCAGACGGTCTGGATCCGGTCGGCCCAGGGAACCTCTCTCCTCCTGGGAGAGTGAGCTTCCAGGTTGAGTTGAATGGTGCTCCCGGACCAGCGGGTTAAATCAATCTCGCGGTCGTGCCAGCGATTGGCGAGATTGCTTCCGAAGGTCTCGGAATAAACGACGTCTCGTTCTCCGCCCGCCACGACCTCGACGAGGTACTCTACCCGGCCGCGCCAAATCTGTCTTTCCATGATCAGGGCGGTAGAAAACTGGAGAAAGGCGGCCTGAGGTATCTCGAGAGTGAAGCTCAGTCGAGAAGGAAACGGAGGGGTTAGGGCTTGCCGCCTGTCGCCCGAAATGTCAATGGGTCCGGATAGTTGAGGCTCGGCAACAAAGTAAGGGTACTTGCTCCCTTCGAGCTGGGATTCGGCCTCTTCTAGAGATTCCACCAGGGGTTGTGATCGCGATCCGCAACCGGCAAGGGTCGTTAGAAAAGCAGGTAATAAAAAGAGCCTTAGGAAAGAGTGTGTAAAAGCACTTCTCTTGCCTTGGCTACAGAGGGTCAAACCGCAATGCATGTATCTTTTACTCCGCGCGGATTCTATAGCGATTCGTGGGTGCGGTCAAAACACAATCGTCCGGCGTAAGCCGGACGATTCTCTTAAACTAAGATGCCACCGAAATATAGAGTTATCTTAGAGTTCGGGACTCAGGGGGTAGGGAGTCCATGGGCGATTTTATCCAGATTTGGTATACAGCGTTTGGGTCGGAAAGGCGAACTCGAGCCCCTCCTCGTTGAACCGGCGGAGAATCGCGGTGTTCATCTCGGTCTGGACGCCCAGGATGTCGCCTCCCTTTTTGATGTAGTAGATGAACAGGATATTCATCGCAAAGTCTCCGAAGGCGTTGAAGGATACGGCTATGTTTTCCTCGATACCCTCTTGCCCTGCGGCGATATCTTTTAGTATCTCCATCGCCCGCTCCATCTTTTCCGGGCTGGTGTCGTAGGTCAGACCGAGGTTGAGAACCACCTTTCTGGATGGCTCGAGACTCACGTTCTCCACCGGCGAGTCGGAAAATTTGGAGTTGGGAATGGTGACGATCCGACCCTCCAGTGTTTTCAGCCTCGTACTCCGAACACCGATTTCTGTGATGGTTCCATCGAAGCCGGCCACCCTGACGCGATCGTTCAGAGAGAAAGGCCGATCGGTGAAGATGGTGAAGCCGCCGAATATGTTGGAGACGGTGTCTTTGGCGGCCATGGCCAGAGCCAAGCCACCGATGCCCAGACCGGCGATGAGCGCTCCGACGTCGTAGCCCGCATTGTTGAGTGCCACGATGATACCGATAGCCCAGATGGCCATCTTGCTGCCTTTGCGGACGATCGGTAAGAGCTGGTCATCGAGATCGGTTTCTGTTTTTTCGGTGATCGGAACCAAGTATTGCCTGTAAATAGCGTCGAGCAAGCGGGTGAGCAACCAGGCGACGGTCAGGATGACGAAGAAATGAAGAGCGTTGCCCGTCCAGCGGTCGAAAACCTCGGGGAGGGCCAACCGGTTGAGCCCGTACCAAATTCCAGCAATGGTAACGATGAGCACGATGGGCTCTTCGATCATGTCGACAATGATGTCGTCGAGCTGGGTCTTGGTTTTCTTGGTGAACCGCTTGACGATATTTCCGAAAATCCAGTAAAGCGCCTTTCCTACTACCAGCGCAGCGACGATGATGACAAGCGCCAGCAACCAATCCAACACCGTGTTACCGTAGTAAGCTTTGCTAAGGATCTCTTCGTATATGAACGTCCTCCCGGATCGATCGTTTTAGAAACCGCACTATTCGAGAAGGGGGGTAAACATACAGCGAAGTGAAAAGCGGCGCAAATCGCCCGCCGGGCTGCGCAGAGCTCAGCGCGCGCCGAGAGACCGGAGAAGCGCTTCGATGAACCGCCGCTCCCCGGGGGCTCCACCCAGGGACAGAGCTGCTTCCAAAGCGGCCCGTGCTTCCTCGATTTGTCCCGTGCTTTGGAGGATTTGGCCGAGGAGCTTTTGCCCCTCGAACGAGGCTTCGAGCTCCAGAGATCGACGGCAGGCGTCAAGGGCCTCCTCGTTTCGCCCAGCGGTGAAATGGGAGGCGGCCACCTCGACGTAGACTCCCGCGGGCGAGCCGTAACCGGTCAAATAATCAAGAAGGTTGGGTGGATAGCTGCGGATGACCGAGCGAATGGCCTCGATTTGGCTCCGGTAGAGACTCCTCGGAGCGGCCAGTTCGAGAAGCATATTGTCGTCGGTGTTGGGAGGTGCGCCGCGAGAGAACTCCTCGGTTCCTTTGTCATCCAAGGTCAAGTTAGAGAGTAAATCATAAGGGTATCTCACAAAGGCGAGGGCAAGGTTATCTCGGATCCGGGGCTTATCGAAAAGCTCACGCATGCGGGGAAGTGAGAATCTAATGGGCTTGCGCGATCCCAACATGATCAGGTCCCGCTCTTTGAAGACCATCGTGTGGGGAAAGTAACTTCGGAACGTGCCAATCAAAGAACGGGCCGATGCTTCCGACATACCGTAGAGGTGAAACCACTGGCAGAGGATGCCGTCCGGCTCGAGTCGCGAGGCGACGAGCTCGAAGAAATCTTTGGTGAAGAGATTGGCCACCCCGGTTAGCCAAGGGTTCGAGGGTGCCGAGATGACCAAGTCGTATGTTGTTTCGTTTCGTTCCAGCCGGGTCCTGGCGTCACCCATGATCAATTGAAGGCGAGGGTCCTCCAGCGGCTTTCCATTCAACTTCTCGAAGTGGCTGGATGCCTCGACCACGGCCGGCTCAATCTCGAAGGCGTCCACCCGCTCGACATCGTGTGAGAGCACTCCACCCGCGGTCACGCCGCTTCCCCATCCAATGAGGGCTACCCGTTTAGCGTCGGAGACCATCAGAGGAAGATGGCTCAACAACAGCGATGTATTGAGATCGCCGGGACCGTTGGAAGCATCTGTCTTGCCGTTGATCCTGAGGAGTATGTAGCGCTCGATTTTCTGAACCGATACCGTTGCCGTAGCCCCGTCACGATAGTAGACGTGCTGGTGGGCCGCCACAACACGGCGGAGCCCGGCAGTGTCATACTGATTGTAGGCCAGCGGATCGTTGTAGAACCCGAAGCCTTTGGTCACCGGCCCTCCACTGGGATCGATGCCGATAACAACGAGCAGGGTGCCCGTCATGATTGCAATCGCAGGCGGCGAGAAGCGAGAGCCCCGGGCTTTGGCGACCAGGGCGAGTGCCAGAGCCAACCCGCAAACGGCGGCAATGCGCACCGAAAGCTCGATACCGAATTGAGCGATCAACAGGCTGGCGGCGATGAGCGTTCCCGCCGTCGAGCCTAGAAGATTCGATGAGTAAAGCCAGGAGACCTGCCGGCCGATGTCCGCTTTGGGCGAAGCACATACGTCCATCGCCATCGGAATCATGGCGCCGAGGCAAAGTGTCGCCGGCAGCATGAGAAGCGCCGATACGACGAACTGGGTCAGAAAAAGGGCCAGATCCTGCTCGGGAAAAGACCGGTACAGATTGATGAAAAGGAACGGAAGGCTGCGCGCAATCATCAAACTGACGAACGCTCCAACCGCCGAGCCGGCCAGAAGCCACGCCGGGGTGGCCAGCGTTGCCGGCTTCTTTCGCCTTCGAATCCGAAAAGACGCCAGTGCGGATCCGGCTGAGATGCCCGACAAGAAGGTCGATAGCATGATGGAGACGCCGTAGACCGAGGAGCCGAATATGATGGAAAGAGTTCTAGTCCAGGCCACCTCGTAGACCATGGCGGTGGCGCCGGAGACGGCCACGGCGGCAAGGAGGGGCACCGCAGGTCGAAGAGCCTCGGCGGGCGTTGAAGTTGATCCGGCTTCTTGTCTGTCCCAAGCGGGGAACGCTTTTCGGCTGGCAATGAGCCCTAGAAAAACCACCACGTCGGCGGCGGCGGCGATATAGAGCGTTTGGCTGAGGCCAAAAGTTGGAAAAAGATAAAACACCGAGAGGAGCGGGCCTGCTACCGCACCGGCGGTGTTGATAGCGTAGAGGCGGCCCACCTCGACCGCCGGCATGGCTGAGCTTTTTCCGAAGGCTCGCGAGAGAATCGGCAGCGAAGCTCCCATGGCTATCGTTGCCGGAAGAAGCACGATGAAGCTGAGAATGAACTGAACCACCGGTGAGGAGGTCACCACCGCATCCAGTAAGAAAGGAGTAGCCAGCCCGTAGATCCCGATCCACCCTTCCAGCACGGCATAAGTGGTGACCGGGTTCCGGCGGGAGAAAAACCCCCGTCCTGCCAGCGCGCTTCCGATGGCCATGCCTCCCATGAAAGCGCCAAGTACCGCCCCGACGGCGATGGAAGTTGCGCCGATCGTAAGCAAGAGAAGTCGCGTCCATATGACTTCGAATATGAGTGACGCGGCTCCGCTCAGGAGAAACGCTGCAAATAGAAGGGAACGGCCGCCTAAGCCGAGGCGATAGGTTTCAGGGCGGGACACGTTGGATCATAAACGAGCAGTGCGGAGAGGATCAAGCGGAGGCCGTTTCTTTCTCCAAAGGATTGACACGATTTATCAACACCTCGTCGTTCCATTTGAGAAAGACAACCTTCCAGGGTCTGTCGTTTTGGGAAGGATCCAAAATCAGGGTGGCCTCTGCGCGGCCCGTGCCACGCTTGTTCAACATGAAGCGACAGGATTGCTCTTGGAGGCTGAAAGTAGGTTGTTCGTATTTTTCATCGTATTCTGAGGGGAGCGACCGGCCGTGCCTCTGAAGCTCTTCTTCTACGACATCGGTAATTCGGGGACCGTAATGGGTGACCTGCCAGTTCTGTCTTCGACGGTCGTACTCGAGTAGCACCACCTTGGAAGAGCCGTCAACGAGCTGAAGAAGTCCCCGGCAGCCCAACGTGCCGTGAATCCGATGGGCTTCGAGGCCCTTCACGTCGTTTTTCCAGTCGAGCCCGTGAGAAGCGACGGAAGCACGCACCGCGTCCAACACGTCTTCTTCACGGAAGTCGAACTCGGTAGCCAGGTCTTTGGTTTGACGTTGAAGCCAAGGATTGATGGAGTGCAGGATCACCACGTTGATGTAACGGACCACACGCTCGTGTTCCCGGGCCAGACGGGACAATTGAGTTGAGTCCTTTGTCCCTTCCACCGTTTTTTGAATCTCCCCCGTCTTGCCGGCAAGCCCTGCGAGGATTTGGCCCACCCTTGTAGCCTCGGACCGTACTTTGGGATCCGCTTCTCCGATATCCTCCGCAAACTCGCCGATTCGCTTCACCAGAAGTTGAGCGTTTTTTAAATGCGCCAGCAAGGTGTGACGACGGGGCTCGATATTTTCGTAGATTGTTTTGAGATAGGCGGGCAAGCCCATTCGGCGCGAGTGCGGTAGATCTTGGGCACGGGCAAACAGGCGGTAAAAAGCCTGGTAAATAATGGCTTGACTGGCAAGGTGCCGGCGGAGCTGCTGATTGATCTCGCTCGTTTTACCTTCAGTCGGGTCACGAGTGACTCTCTCAGTGGGTGCTTCACCGAAACCCTTGCCGCGGTAGAAAAGCAAACCAACCATGGTGCCCGAATCCTTTAACCACACCTCGCTAACATAGGGATCTCCTTCGGTTCCAACGAGACCGAGGGACTCTCGCTCTTTTTCCACCGCCTCCTTTAGCTTCCGAATCAATTCGATGGCTGTGGCCAGCTCTTGAGGAGCTCCGCTGACGATGAGAGACTCCAACTCCGCTGTGAAAGCAGCCAACTTGTCCCGCTCATCGGTTTTGTAGCCCATCGCGGCCAGGGCCCGCGGAAGCTCGACAGGAAAAGGAACCGCACCTTCACTTTGTTGGCGATCATCCGCCCCCACGCTGGTTGAGCGCAATTGCTCGATGACCGACTTGGAAAATCGTTTCAAGTCCGCATCACTCGGCGGATCGGAAGCGTAAAGCAAACTCCAGGTGCTCAGCTCTTCTCGAGGCAGCGTCAAGACGGCGAGGACTCGAAGTAGCTCGCGTGGGTCGTCTGGAATTGTGGCGGGGGGTTCCAGATAGCCGAGCTGCACCGCCATGTCCTCGACGGCGCCGGGAGTTGGGGCTGCGGCCTCGATGAAACGCCTCAAGAACTCAGAATCTTCTGAATCGATACGTTCCAGCGGTTGCAGGTGCAACAACTGGGCGGGATAGTTTCGCCACAGTTGAAGGTGCAGGTGGTATTGCCATTTGTCCAGTCGGACGCTCTGCTCGACCGCCTGTAGAGATCGCTCGTTGATTTCCGGCTGCAGCAGCACCTCGAGAAGCTGGGCCAGGGCTGTGGCGCGGTGCACCTCAGCCGGCGTCAAGCTGTCAATCGCCGAACGGAGAAAGGGAAAGCCGGCCACGGCCAGGGGGCGGGCTTGTTCGATGCTGCGCCGCAACAGAGGCTTGATGGCTTCGGCGGTGTTTTGGTATGGGTCGCCGCTGGCTATCAGTTTGTCCACGATCTCCCGCAGGAGCTCAGCTCGACTTCTCAAGGCTTCCTTGGGCTCGGCGTCCGAACGCGACCGGATGAAATAGGCTAGAGGAACGATGACTTCGTCGACTACCTGACGGTCATTTTGTGGTTTTTCTTTCTGAGCTCGCTCTGGAGAGTTCAACTGGAGGTTCGCCAATTCGGAGTAAAACGATCGGAACCGATCCTCCAAGGCGTGGTAACCGTTTCGATACTGGGCGGCCAGCAGCCTTTCCCGGATGAGGGTTGGGTCGAGTCTTATCCCGGGTCGTGCTCCGTTGAGCAAGGCCATTTCAACCGAATGAAAGAAGCGATCGAGAGCTTCGGCGCAAGACGCCCAGTAAGCGGCAATTTTCTGCTGCAACTGCTCCGCCGGCACCTTGCCCTTTGGGAAAGCGCCGGTAAGAGAGGGCAAAGCAAAAACATCGATTTGTTCGAGCATGTGTGCTCGAAGAAGTTGATCGCGATAAGCTTTGAGCTCTCCCGCCAACTCATCCGCAGAGGGAAAAAACGAAGGGGAGCTTTGCTCGGTCCGGAAGCTCTCTTGCAGGTTCTGGACAAGGGAAGCTACCTGTTCGTCGATATCCTTATCGAGTCGAAGGGTAAAGGCCGGATCGAGCGCGACCTGCAGGAGCTCTTGCAGGTTCTGGGAACCGGTCTCTTCTTGCAGGCGATCTTGAATCTCCCGCAAGAGTCGATTACGAAGCTCGATCTTGAGCGTTGCGGCACGATTATAGATGCGTTCGGAAAGGACGAGCCGTGCCTCGCGCTTTCGCGCTTCCCGGCGGGCGAGCACCACAGCCTCCAACTCTGAGGCGGCGGGAGGAGCTTGCTGGGTGGGTACAGGGGGATCGGTTACCGAAGGCGGAGCCTCTTCGGTCGTGGAGCCTCCGGAAAGCAAGTTTCCGATACGTTTTCGAAAACGGTCCAGCATTTTTGGATGGTCGTTGTCGACAGACCGCGATAGGAAATCGCCAACAATGTCTTTTAGTGTAACACTTTATCTTAACCTTGATCTGAAAGGAATGGCAAGCGCAACGCTTCTTATCTCGAGTTGGAGATACGTTGTTCCCTGTGCCACAAACTGCAGAGGCACTTGCCAAGATCGCGATCGCCCGTTCGTTGACAGGTGAAAGCCCCTGTGCTAGCCTCAAGCCTGGTTGTATTCAACCCCCTTGAGGTGGCGCTATCGTCTAGGGGTTAGGACGGGTGGTTCTCAGCCATCAAACCGGGGTTCGATTCCCCGTAGCGCTACCAAGCTCTCTTAGCACACCCTTTAGGCTTGGCTTGACGGCCCATTGCGGAGCTGTGTTACCTTCTTTCGTCAATGATGTTGAAGCGACGGGGAGTCGGTTGGGTGCTGTGCGGAGCACTTTGGTGGAGCTGTACCGGCGCGGTACGAACGTCGCCAGACGAACCCACCGTGGTAATCAGCGAGCTCATGGCGGTCAACGGTGGAGCCGCAACCCCTCGATCGGGTAACTCCTCCGATTGGATTGAACTGTTTAACGCCGCCGGTAAAGAGATCGATCTTAACGGCTGGCATTTGACGGATCGTAGCGGCGAACTAACCCTGTGGACCTTCCCTCCGGTCACCCTGCCGGCCGACGGTTTTCTCGTCGTGTTCGCGTCGGGGAAAGACAGCCGGTATCTACGATGTGCCGTTTCGGCTCACCCTCTCCACCGGCTTGGCGGATGCGTTGATACGCTACTCGGTTGATGGGAGACCCCCCACGGCAACCGCCGGCAAGCTTTACACGGAGCCCATTCTCATCGATGAGTCCGTTGTCATACGGGCGGCAGGTTTCAAGGCTGGTCATGGGCCGAGCCCGGTCGAGACCCGATCGTTTCTTTTTCCGATCCACCAAGCGGGACAGAAGCGGCCCCGGGGTTATCCGAGAAGGTGGGGAGGGGGAGTTCCGGCGGATTATCGAATGGATCCAGACGTGGTGACGGATCCCCGTTATCGCCAAAAGCTTCGGGGAGACGTCGAACCCGCGATTACCCGAAGCACTCGCTCCGTCTGAATTTCAAGAGCTTATACGGTCCAAAGAAGTTGTCTTTTCCCATCTTCGAGAATCTCGACGTTCATCGGTTCGACTCGCTGGTGTTGCGTGCCGGATTCGACGACAGTTGGCACTCTCAAAGTCGAGAGTATCCGTGGGCGACTTATTTACGGGACGAATTCGCGCGCCGATTGCTGGCTGCCATGGGGCAGGCGTCGGCTCGAGGCACATTCGTTCATCTTTACCTCAACGGGCTCTACTGGGGCTTATACAACATTTGCGAGCGCATTGATGCATCCTTTTGTGTCGAGCGCTTCGGGGGCACCAAAAGCGAATGGGACGTCATCAGCTCCAGTGGATCGGCATCGAACCTGACTGAACCGAAAAACGGAGACAAAGAGGCCTGGAACGCCGTCATGACGCTTGCCGATCAAAGTAGACTCGACAACCCGGGATCGTATCTAGCGCTGCAAGCCCTTGTGGATATGGAGAGCCTGATTGACTACATGCTACTCGTTTACTATACGGGTTGCCGTGATGCTCCGACGGCGCTGTTCGAGCAGAGTCTTCGCCTTCCGTGGAATTTCTATGCCGCCCGGCTCCGTAGGGAAGGAGAGCTATTCAGGTTTTTCGCCTGGGACTTCGAACGAACCTTGGAAGCAATAGACGCCAATGTCGTCAACCTCCACAAAGGGCGGGACAACCCGGCGTATCTGTTTCAGCAACTACTGACCAATAAAGACTTCCGCACGTTGGTGGCCGACCGCGTTCGGAAGCATTTCTACAACGGCGGCGCGTTAACGCCGGAATCGACCTCTAAACAGTTTGGCGAGTTGGCGAAGCTCATCGATCGTGCGATTGTCGGCGAATCCGCACGCTGGAGTGACGCCCACAGCGGCTACCCGCGTACCCGAGACGATGATTGGCTACCGGAAATCAACCGAATTATGAGCCAATATCTGCCAGCGCGCACGGAAATCGTTCTCGAGCAGCTCCACGCCGAAGGCCTGTATCCGATCCCCGAGTCACAGGAGCTCAGCCGGCATTAACATGCTATTTTGTCCTGGTTTGACGGCTCCCGGTGCCTTTGCTAGCATACAACCGCTACAACATACCGCGTAAGACGCGCCCTTAGCTCAGCTGGATAGAGCGACTGACTACGAATCAGTAGGTCGGGTGTTCAAATCGCCCAGGGCGCGCCATTCCTTTCAAAGGATTGCGTTCCTGGCGAGTCTCCAGGGTTTTGTGTCGGAAGCTCGCCAAACCGGCGGCGATACTCGGCGGCATATTGGCCTAGATGCCAGAAGCGCCAGCGGTTGGCGACGTCGGCAATCTGCCAAAGCTGCCAAGTTTCTTTGACGACTTAGCTTAAAACTTCAGGTGAAAGCCGTCCTTACCGCAAGCAATGATCATATGACCCGACCGGCGACTGGAGTGCGACGACCACTTCTGCGACGCCATTCGGTCGTTGTCTGGGAAGGTGTTGCCAGGGCGACGTTGTAGCATAAGCTGAATGACGAGTTGCTCCCTGGGCGTAAACTCGTCCGCTCCATTTTCATAGTAGTAGGGGCTCATTAGATCTCTCTCTGACGAAATCGTGTGGGAAAGGCCTAGAGTGTGGCCGAGCTCGTGAAGTGTCACACTGACTCGGCCATATTCTAGAACTCGGAACACCACTGTGGAGCTGGTAATGATGTGTCCCCAATCATACTCGTTGTCGACAAAAGCCACCACATTTCTCCATCCCGACTCTTTGAATTGCGGATGGAGTGGATCGTAAACCAGGTGAATGGGCTGTCTCGATCCCTCCTTCGCCAGCTTCCCCACGATGTATGGTTTCCCGGTTACTGCCGTCATCGACGCCGTAGCTTCTCGGACGGTTTGCATCGTGCTTTGATCCCGCTTCACCACATCGTCAGGAATGAGGACGGCTCCTTTGAAACGCGGATCGGGCCGAAACAACGGATAATCGTTATCTCCCCAGGCATAGAGCAGTTCACGGGTGAAGCTCTTGTGAAGTCCGTTCGCGCTCGTTTCAGGCCATAGCGTAAAAAGATGCCCTCCCGACAGTTGAGTGAATCCCAGGTCATTCGGCGACCTAAAGAGCGTCTTCCGATTCAGATAACCGGGTGCCACAATTTCGATGTTACTGCCCAGGTTCGGCGTCTCGCTGAGGTTAACCTGACCGTTCCGATCGGTCTTACGGGTCTTCCCCGCCATGATGACCTCAGCCCCTTCGACCGGCTGGTGCGTCTCCCCCGACACAATGGTTAGGGCAGTGGTTTGAGGGATCGCGGTCTCGGATCTCGCGGTAGTGGAGGCGGAAATGGGCGCGGTCGCGACGATACTAGAGGTGGGAGCGGTCGGTGTGTCGTCACCGCACCCGCAGAGACCTATCGCGACCAAGGAGAGTGAATAGAGGCAGATTGGCGTGATCCAAACGCCACCGTTCGAGAACAAACTCGTCTGTCGCACCGAAGTGTCTTTTCCGGCTGGCCGAGCAAGAGGTTGCCACAAAACGCCCGCAAATTCAATTTGAAAGTCGCGCCTGGTGTTCGGCAGCCTTCGGCAGTGCGGGGGCGGAGCTATCCTGATCCGGTTCCGGAGATGAAAGCGTGCGGCGTGGATAAGTAAAGCCGGGGGCGTCTACCGAAACGCCCCCGGCTTCGTGAAAGCAACAGGATCAGGTGAAAAAATCTGAAAAGCTGCCGGACCTTTTACTTCTGAACGTACTTTTTCAAGCTCTTCGGGCCGACTTCCGCTCCATAGATGTTGCCGTCGGCGTCTACGGCAACCCCTTCAGCTGCAGTAGTCCCGGCATTGTCCGGATCCGGCTCGTGATCGGGAAGGAAGGCAGTGATGAAACCGGTCTTGGCACTTCCGATCCGAATACCGCGCTTCCAGCCTTGGTTGGCCCCCCAGGTGGCGTTCGATTCCGAGTCCGCCGAATAGAGGATATCGTCCTTGATGTAAAGTCCGCTGGGTCGGCCAAAGGATGTCCAGGTGGCGATGTGTTTTCCTTCCTGGTCGAAGATCTGTGTTCGAGCGTTGCCGCGGTCTCCCACGAACAAGCGGCCTTCGGAGTCCATTGCGAGTGCGTGGGGATCACGGAACTCGCCGTCTTCTTTTCCGGTGGTTCCCCATTCCATGATGTAGGTTCCGTCGCTCTTGTATTTCACCACGCGGTTATTCCCGCCGGCGCCATGGCCATCCACCACGAAGATGTCGCCATTGGGAGCCACCAGGACGTCAGAAGGTCCGTCGAAGATGTATTTCCCTTGCCCGGCAACCGCTTTGGTGCCCAGGCTCATCAACAGCTCGCCCTCGGGGCTGAATTTGTGGATCTGGTGTCCCTTGCCGCCTTTTTCCGGGGCCAGGCAGCGTGACCCTCGCGTTTCGGGGTCCGACGGGACGCAGCGGGCGTCGGTCACCCATACGTTTCCGTCACTGTCCACATGGATCCCGTGCGGCCAGGAGAAAAGTCCGGCGCCGAAGGCTTTCAAACATTCCCCGGTCTTGGGATCAAATTTGAACACAGTGTCCAAATCGTCTTTTCCGTCGCAGCTATTTGCGCCACATCGCTCGGCGACCCAAATGTATTTGCCATCGGGCGTGGGATACACCGCACTCGTTGAGCCCCAGGCTCTACCACCGGGAAGCTTGGCCCATCCGTCGATGGTTTCATACGGATTAGGCGCATGGTTTTGGGCTTCTGCGACCACTCC
>PVMS01130630.1_pt1 | contig 26273 bp, 32 predicted proteins | sample 1853461 | NCBI WGS metagenome assembly PVMS01 (sample SAMN08582032, study PRJNA380276) | Marine sediment metagenome, whole genome shotgun sequencing project. | isolation source: ocean sediment barecode stripped | collected 2017
GGATTGTTATGGATATAGATTGGTGCGATGACACGAAGGACAGCAAATGAGCAAATTCTTTCAGATGACTATCTATTGATTAACCCTGAAGACGCTAAAGAAAATTTAATTAACGAAGGCGACTATATCTGTATAGAATCACCTCGTGGCAAAGTAGATGTGAAAGCTAAGATCACCGACCAGGTGAACAAAGGTGTATTAAGTACAACCTTCCATTTTCCAGATATTATGATCAATACTATTACAGGCGATGTCCATGACTCTGAAGCAAAGTGCCCTGAATATAAAGTAGTGGCCGTTAGGATTAGAAAAAGTAAAGGGAAATATAATCCCGAACATTCAGGAAATATGATATAAATTATCTATGAGTTTTACTATTGCAATATCGCAAGAAAGAAAGCCTTTTTTAAACAATAGATGGATACAAATAGTTACATTAGTATTTTGTGTAGCTTGGATCAATTCAATAGTAGGGACTCCCGATTTTTTAAACTGGTTTTTGGAAAACACACTGGTTTTTATTTTTCTAGCATTTCTTATTATAACCTACAAAAAATACCAATTTAGTGACCTTAGTTATCTGTTGATCTGTCTGTATTTATGTTTACATGTATATGGTTCGAAATATACATATGCGGATAATCCATTTGGTTTTTGGCTTCAGGATTATTTCGATCTTTCCCGAAATCATTACGATCGCATCGTACACTTTAGTTTTGGATTTTTATTGGCTTATCCTATGCGTGAGATGTTTTTAAAGTGGTTAAAGTATCCAAAATGGGTTGCTTGGCTATTGCCAATAGAGATCACGCTATCTATTAGTGGACTTTATGAGATAATTGAATGGGCGGTAGCCGATATTTTTTTTCAAGCACAAGGAGATGCTTATTTGGGAACTCAAGGTGATATTTGGGATGCCCAAAAAGATATATTTTTAGCTTTTTCAGGAGCTATTCTTGCAACAACTATTGTTTCTTTAATAAAAAAAATATTTAATATATATGAAGAATAAGCAAAATACCTTCTCGCTAAATCATATGAAAAAACTTAACAAATCTAATTGGAATCGATTAGAACATTTTAAGTTTTTTAGCCAGTTTGACGAACCTTTTTTGGGATTTTTATGGATATAGATTGCCTGAAGGCATATCAATTTTCGAAAAAAAAAGAACAGTTATTTTTTTCTTCTAATACAGGTGGTGATGAAGTAAGGGTTGAATATATTTTATGTTATACCAAAGACGATAAAGTAAAACTGCCTATCATTTTGCGTGGTTCACATTATTCATTTACAATAAAAAAAACGGTAAATAAATAATCCAACAATTGTTTTTAGATTAATTTAAGTTTAACTTACAAACATAAATGGTATTACTTTTTTTCTATTTATTTCTTGCTTTAATTGTTTCTTTTATTTGCTCGATAATGGAAGCTGTTTTACTTTCCACTTCACTTTCTTTCTTGAAAGCAAAAGAAAAAAGCGGACATAGTTCAGTAGGAATATTTATAAAGTATAAACAAAACATTGACATACCCTTATCTGCTATTTTAACCTTAAATACGGTTGCCCATACTATTGGAGCTGCAGGTGTTGGAGCACAAGCAACAATAATTTTTGGAGATGGTTATTTTGGAATAACATCAGCTGTGCTTACTTTATTAGTGCTTATTTTGTCGGAGATTATCCCCAAAACAATAGGCACAAGGTTCTGGAGAAAGTTAGCAATGATTACTGCTCAAGCTATTAGAATTACGATATTTATAACTTATCCATTAGTAATCGTTTTTCCATACATAACACGACTATTCTCCAGAAAACAAAATGAACAAACAGTAAGCAGGAATGAAATATTAGAATTGGTAAATATTGGTGTCGAAGAAGGAATTTTTGAAAAAAAAGAAAACAAAATTATTCAAAACTTAATTCGCCTTAAAAATATAAAAATTTCTGAAATTATGACTCCACGTGTTGTTGTTACTACTGCCGATGAAAACATGACTTTAGAAGATTTTCTCAAAAACAAGGAATTTTTATATTTTTCACGAATACCAATCTATTCAGAGAACAATGAAAATATTAGCGGTTATGTTTTAAGACAAAATGTTTTCGAAAAACTTGCTGAGAACATGACAGGACTAATACTTAAAGACATTAAAAGGGAAATCGTAATAGTATACACTACCGACCCAATATTCAAAGTATGGGAAATATTATTGGAAAAAAAAGAACATATTGCTATCATAATGGATGAATACGGAGGAATAGATGGGATTGTAACAATGGAAGATATTATTGAAACCTTGCTTGGATTTGAAATAGTAGATGAGAAAGATAAAATAACAGATATGCAGCAATTTGCACGAAATAGATGGGAAACTAGGAAGGCAAAATACAATTTACTCTCACAAATTAATAATGATGATGAAGAACCACAAAAAAGTTAATGATTATTATACTTTTATCATTTATTCTGAAAAATGATGACACTAAATATTAGTACGCGATTAGATTTGGACTAAATAATTTATAGTAAGCTAAAAAAACAGTGAATTTTAATCCCTATTTCTTAATAATTTTAAAAAAGCTATGGGCTGCAGTTAAGGATCTTATTCCAATAATTGTGGTGGTGGTTTTTTTTCAAAGTGTAGTAATACAACAACCTTTTCCAGAAATTGGTGAAATCATATTTGGACTTTTATTTGTGATTGTTGGCTTGATGCTTTTTATTGAAGGCTTGGAGATGAGTTTATTCCCATTAGGAGAAACGATGGCTTATGCATTGGCAAAAAAGGGAAGCCTTTTTTGGCTAATGGGTTTTTCTTTTTTACTTGGATTTTCAACCACTATTGCTGAGCCAGCATTAATTGCAATAACAAAAGAAGCCTCAGTTATTTTTTCAAATGAAGGTTTAATAGAGAGTAATAAAAAAACCATGGATGTTTATGCCATGGGCTTACGGTTAACAGTAGCTATTTCAGTTGGTTTAGCTATTGTTATAGGTGTGTTACGAATTTTGAAGGGTTGGCCTTTGCATTATTTAATTATAGGAGGATATATATTGGTAATGTTGATGACGTTGATAGCACCAGATGCAATAATTGGACTTGCATATGATACTGGAGGAGTTACCACCTCAACCATTACTGTTCCACTAGTAACAGCTTTAGGTGTGGGGCTAGCAACGGTGATAAAAGGAAGAAGCCCTTTACTTGACGGTTTTGGTTTAATTGCATTTGCATCACTTTTACCTATGATTTTTGTAATGGCATATGGCTTGTTTTGGTTTTAATAAAAAATAATTTGAGCATTGATTAATTATCTTACAGATTTTGTTTTAGTCTTGTTTTATACAATACGTGATGTATTGCCTATCTTAGTAGTAATAATTTTTTTTCAACTTGTAGTTTTAAAACAACCCCTTCCTCATTTAAAAAAAATGTTGGTTGGTGGTTTATACGTAGTTCTAGGGCTTTCAATATTTTTAGTGGGCTTAGAAAAGGCCCTTTTCCCAGTAGGCAAAATAATGGCCACTCAATTATCTGATCCATCATTTATTGGGGCTACAACAGCAGAATTCACCAATTGGCAATCTTATTATTGGATTTATATTTTTGCAGCATCAATTGGCTTTTCTACTACCATTGCAGAACCTTCACTTATTGCTGTAGCAATTAAGGCAGATGAGGTATCTGGAGGAACAATAAACCCATGGGTACTTAGAATTACAGTAGCAATAGGAGTTGCTTTTGCTCTTGCTTTGGGTACATTTCGAATTGTAACCGGAACACCTTTGTATATTTACATTATGCTAGGTTACATTATTGTAATTATACAGACATTTTTTGCCCCAAAAAAGCTTATTGCTTTAGCTTATGATTCGGGTGGAGTTACCACATCAACAGTAACCGTTCCTATTGTTGCCGCACTTGGGTTGGGATTATCAAGTGCTGTGCCGGGCAGAAATCCTGCTATTGATGGTTTTGGACTGATTGCATTTGCAAGCCTCTTTCCAATTATTACAGTTTTGGGATATGCACAGATTATAACTATAAAAAATAAATTTATTAAGAATAAAATTAAGAAAGATGAAGTTTAAATTAATTGTTTCTTTTGTGAAACCACGTATTAGTGATGATGTTATTAAAGCAATGAAAGAAGCAGGAGCCACAGGAGCTACCATTATTCCAGCAAGAGGAACTGGAATACATGAGGCTAAAACATTTTTTGGACTGACAATAGAAGACCAAACAGAAATTATTTTATTCCTTGTTGAAGAACATGTCGTAGAGGAATTTATGAAAGTAATTTCGGAAGCAGGCAAATTTAATGAACCAGGAACTGGGATTGCTATTGTTTTACCTGTAGATCATATAGCTGGTTTAGAAAGCCAAATGAAAAAATTTAAAGATCAAGCACGTGACGAATATTTTTAGAAAATTTTACAGTTAATTTTATTTTTGCGTATATAAATAAGATTTTACTTAAATTAATAAACCTGTTTTAATTAAGTTGCATTAAAGTTAAAAGAATAATCATGAGTAAAAAAAGAAGTTATCAGAGTGCGAAGGATGTAATGACCAAAAAAGTAATAATGATTGATGGTATGATCACTGCCAAAGAAGCGGTGGATTTAATGAAAAAAGAAAGGGTTGAATCACTTATTATAAAAAAACGGGATCCTCAAGATGCTTATGGAATTGTTAATGTTCATGACTTTATCAAAGGTGTGATTATCAAAGATAAAAGTTCTGAAGAGGTAAACGTTTTTGAAATTATGACAAAACCGGTAGTCAGTATTCCTGCCGACCTGGATGTAAGGTATGTAGCTAGTTTGTTAACTAATATTGGGATTAGAATGGCTCCAGTTGAGGAAAATGGTGAATATATTGGGATGGTTTCACTTTCAGATTTAATTTTAGATAATTTACTTTTTTAAAATACAACTTTCCATTTCCCGAAAATTATGATCAATATGATTACTGGGGATGTTCATGAATCGGAAGCTAAAAGCCCCGAATATATGTGGTAGCTGTTAGGAATAGAATGAGTAAAGGAAAGAATAAAAAAATTGACTTAGTTTTATAGTAAATGAAAATCCTTGATAAATCCAATTGGAATCGATTAGAACATTTTGAGTTTTTTAGCCAGTTTGACGAACCATATTTTGGATTGGTTACAGAAATTGATTGCACCAATGCATACCAAATAGCAAAAAGCAAGGGACAGTCATTTTTCGCTTATTATTTGCACAAATCTATATTGGCAGTAAATCTAGTAGAAGAGTTTCGATTTCGAATTGAAAAAGACGATGTAATAATCTATAATGAAATTCATGCTTCCCCAACTATAGGTAGAGAAGATGATACTTTTTCTTTTATACCCTATAATAAAGATTTTGAAAATTTTAATAATTCATTAAAGGAAGAAATAAATGCTGTTAAAAATTCAACAGGATTAAGATTGAATAATGATGATAAAAGAATAGATGTTGTACATTATTCTTCCATTCCTTGGAATACATTTTCAGGATTGACCCATGCAAGAAATTATAAACGAAAAGATAGCGCACCAAAAATTACATTCGGAAAAATGTTTCAGAAGGGAGACAAGAAAATAATGAATATAGCCATTTATGTGCATCATGGATTAGCAGATGGGAACCATATTGCAAAGCACTTAGAGGTTTTTTAAAAATTAATGGAGGGAGAAAACGATATTTTATAATTGTAAAACACCAATATTATGATGAGAATTAAAAATTTTATCAACGAAGAAGCGTATGGCGGAATCATATTAATTTTCGCAACAATTATTGCATTGATTTGGGCTAATTCTGCTTTTTATGAATCTTATCATTATATATGGCATGAGCTAAAGGTTGGTTTTGCTTGGGGTGATATAAATTTGATCGGCTCTTTACATCATTGGATCAATGATGGTTTAATGGCTTTGTTTTTCTTTACCATTGGCCTCGAAATTAAAAGAGAAATAATGGGAGGAGAATTGTCTTCCATTAAAAAAGCATCTATGCCAATTGCAGCAGCAATAGGTGGAATGCTAATACCAGCTTCAGTTTATGCGCTCGTTACCATTAATTATCCAGAGTTTTTAGATGGCTGGGGTATTCCAATGGCAACAGATATAGCATTTGCATTAGGATTAATGGCCTTACTTGGAAGTAGAGTACACATCAATCTTAAAATATTTTTAACAGCATTAGCTATTGCAGATGATTTAGGAGCCGTCATTGTTATTGCAGTTTTTTATACAGAATCGATTAATTATAGTGAACTTTTATCTGCTGCATTTTTTATTGGAGTGTTGGTGATTGCAAATTTTGCAGGTATAAGAAGAACGAGTTTTTATGGCATAATAGGTTTAATTGGTGTCTGGATGGCCTTTGTTTTTTCAGGAGTTCATGCAACTATAGCTGGAGTACTGATAGCTCTTACCATTCCTGCTAGAACGAAAATTACTGAAAATGAATATGTGAGTAAACTTACCAAATGTCTCACTAAATTTAAGAGTGAAGAACAAATAGAAGGGTCTCTTTTATCGAAAGAACAAGCACATTTAATTTCTAAAATTGAAGGGTTAAATGAGGATGCTCATACACCTCTTCAGGAACTTGAACATGCGCTTCATCCCTTTATTGCATTTTTTATTTTACCAGTATTTGCTTTGAGTAATGCGGGTGTACATGTGGAGGGTTCAGTAGTAGACATGATATTGCACCCTATTTCATTAGGTATAATTGCAGGTCTTGTTCTGGGTAAATTTATAGGAATTACATTATTATCCCGATTGGTCGTTAAATTAAAAATTGCAGTACTCCCGGAGGGGGTTACTTGGAAACAAATTTATGGAGTCGCTTTTCTTGCCGGGATAGGGTTTACCATGTCAATATTTATTTCTGAACTAGCATTCAAAGACGAGGAATATAAACAAATCGCTAAAGTGGGTATAATGGCAGCTTCATTCATTTCAGCAATTATTGGAATGAGTTTGCTGAGTAGGGGAGCAAAACAATCATAACATCAATTATAATTTATGAAAAGATTAATTAGATATTTTGTTTTTATACTATTAATTGTAGTTGTTTATTATGGGTTTACCACTTATCCGAAGCTTGATATAGTAAGTGGATTTTCATCCAAAAGTGTTGCCTCTCATTTGTTTATTGCTGGAAGAGATCAGGAGTTTACAGAAAGTGAAGATAACAATATTCCTTCTATGGAATTGGCGAATAATAATGTGGATGAAGTATCGAAATCGGTTTCTTCAACCGCATTGTATATTAAGACCAGAAAGGCTATTTATAGAGATGGAGTAGGTGTGGTCTTACTGCCTGAAGATGTAGCTATAAAACAAGCTACTTATCTAAGACCCAATAGAGATAAAACTCCAAAAAATCTTTCTTATCCATATGGGGATCTGGATCAAAAGGACACCATTTTTAAAAATATAAATTATAAGGAATTAAAAAATGCAGTCAACAATGCTTTTAAGGATACTGAACTTGAAACCCCAAAAACACGTTCTGTATTAGTGGTTTACAAGGATTATATTATTTCTGAAAAATATGCAAATGGTTTCGATAAGAACTCTATTTTCTTGGGTTGGTCTATGACAAAAAGTGTGACAAGTGCTGTACTTGGTGTTATGGAAAAACAAGGAATGGTCGATTTGAATCAATCAAACTTATTTAAAGAATGGAATGATGATGACCGTAAAAATATTTCGTTGACCAATCTTCTTAATATGAATAGCGGATTAGAATGGGAAGAAGATTACAACAAGATATGTGATGTAACAAGAATGCTGTTTATCGAGCCTGATATGTCAAGCATACAAAAAGAGAAATCTTTAGTTGGATTGCCTAATGAATCATGGAATTATTCTAGTGGCATTACAAATATGTTAAGTGGATTTATTCGAGATCAGTTTAGGTCCCATCAGGAGTATCTGGATTTTTGGTATTCCGATCTGATTGATAAAATAGGCATGCACTCTATGCTTATTGAAACCGATTATTCAGGGAATTATGTGGGTAGCTCTTATGGTTGGGCTACTGTTAGAGATTGGGCTAAATTTGGATTATTGTATTTGCATGAAGGAAATTGGAATGGGGAACAAATTATTAATGAGTCCTGGGGCGATTTTTCAAAAGAGCCCACAAATGGCTCAAATGGAATATATGGTGGTCATTTTTGGTTGAATGCCGGAGGAAAATTTCCTGATGTTCCTAAAGATATGTATTCCTGTAATGGGTATCAAGGACAGTATGTGTTTATTATACCTTCAAAAGACCTGGTAATTGTAAGAACTGGATTAAAAGAGAATCCAGAATTTAATGTGAATGAATTTTTAAGTGAAATTATTGAAGCCATAAAGTGATATGTAACTTTTTTATGTTTTACTCGTCATATTTTAAATTATAAAAATCAATCAATCAAAAATAAAATTATGAAAACAAAACTTTCATTAGGAACCCTATCTGTTTTTTTACTATTCTTCGTATTTGTCTCAACGGGATATTCTCAAACTTTAGAATCTAAAATAGATAATTTACTCGAAGAAAATTACGAACAAGATGGCCCTGGTGCTGTGGCATTAATTGCTAAAGATGGGAATGTTATCTATAGAAAGGCATTTGGAAATGCTAATCTTGAATTAGGGGTGTCTATGAATCCTGAAAATATTTTCGAAATAGGATCGATTACAAAACAATTTACTTCGGTTTCAATATTAATGCTTTTGGAACAGGGAAAATTAGAATTAGATGATGAAATAACCAAATTTTTACCAGATTACCCAACTCAAGGAAAAACGATAACGGTACATCATTTATTAACTCATACATCTGGAATTAAGAGTTATACCTCTATGGAGGGTATGAGGGATATTGCAAGAAAAGAGTTGTCACCTACAGAACTAATTGACTTCTTTAAAAATGAAGACATGGATTTTGAACCTGGAGAGGAGTATCGTTATAATAATTCTGGTTATATAATATTAGGCTATATTATCGAAAAGCTATCCGATCAATCTTATGCCGAATATATAGAGAAAAACATTTTTGAGAAAATAGATATGAGTTCTTCTTTTTATGGAAGTATGACTAAAATGATAAAAAATAGAGCTTCTGGATATCAAGAGAATGACGGCTATGTAAATGCTAATTTTTTAGACCTATCTATACCATATGCAGCCGGATCATTGATGTCTAATGTTGATGATATGTTAAAGTGGCAACAGGCTGTAAAGAAGAATGTATTCGTAAAACAAGAAACTATAGATTTAGCTTTTACAAACTACACATTAAATAATGGAGAGGTTATTAATTATGGGTATGGTTGGGGTATAAATGATCTAAATGGTGTTCCTAGTATTGAACATGGTGGAGGGATTTTTGGTTTTACCTCTCAGGGAGTTTATGTGCCAAGTGAAGATCTATATGTAATTGTGTTGACCAATTGCAGCTGTAATTCTCCAGGAACAGTAACTACAAAAATTGCTGCATTAGCAATAGGGAAACCCTATCCAGATATGTCTAACACTGTGTCACTTACTAAGCAAGAATTAGAAAAATGGGTAGGTGCCTATGAGTTTGAAGCAGGAGTTGTTAGGTTTATTAAATTGGATGGAGAACAGTTGTTAAGTCAACGAGAAGGTAGTTCTGTATTTAAAATATATCCATTAACGCCTAATCAATTTTATTTTGAAGGTGGCCTTATCGAATATTCATTTTCTGAGAATGAAGGAAAACGTGAGGTGATATTTAAAAATAGAAATAATATTTCTAAAGGAGTCGAAACCGATAAAAAGCCAGAACCAGAAAAGGAATCAATAACCGTGGCATCATCTATTTTAAGTAAATATGTTGGAAAATATGAACTTCAACCAGGTTTTGTTTTGGAAGTTACTACAAATGGAAATCAAATTTTCGCACAAGCTACAGGACAACCAATAGCTGAATTATTTGCAGAAACGACAACTACCTTTTTCTTAAAAGTAGTAGCTGCAAGTATCGATTTTAATAAAGACGAAAATGGGGATGTGGTGAGCATAACTTTGCATCAAGGAGGTCAAGATATGGAAGGTAAAAGAATTGAATAAAATTAAATAGATGTTTTTAGTTATCTATGAAGGCTTCATTGGATTTTAATTATTTTAAAATGATAGTATTGCTTGTAATTGTAATTCGAAAAAGAGTATCTTAGAAAAAAAATCTATGAATAAAAGTTACATTCTTTTAGCTATATTGTTTAGTATTCAAAGTTTTTCTCAAACCATAATCGCTACAATTGATTATCAGGGATACGATGAAACCCAAGCCTTTTTTGGCCAAGGCGAGTATGAAATATTTTTGGATAATATTGATGGAATTTTGGATAAACCTATCATTTTTTTAGCCGGCTTTGACCCGGGAGATACTAGTAGTATATCGGATATGTACAACTCCCTTAATTTTAATGGGGATAATTTAGGTGATATTTTGAGAGATGAAGGGTTTGATCCTGTGGCTTTAAATTTTCCGCTTTATAATTCAAATGGAATTGATATCGATGGAGGTGCAGATTATATTCAGCGTAATGCATTTGTTTTAATTGAATTAATAAATTTTATCAATGATCAGAAAATTGGTGATGAAGAATTGGTAGTCATAGGTCCAAGTATGGGCGGTCTGGTTGCTCGTTATGCTTTATCATTTATGGAACAAAATAGTATGGACCATGAAACACGTTTATATATTTCTTTCGATTCACCTCATTTAGGTGCAAATATTCCAGTGAGTTTTCAGTATTTAATAAATTATTTAGCTGAAGAACAAGGTAATGTAGAAGCGCAACTAACTGTAGACACCGTTCTTAATAGTCCAGCTGCTAAAGAGATGCTCATAGATCATTATTTAGGGCATTTATTGGCCGGATCGGATTTTGAGCAAGATCCTAATTTATTATTACCAGTTGGAGCACCAGATTTTAGGGAGGCTTTTCAATCAGAATTGGATAATTTAGGTTTCCCTCAGCAGATAAGAAATGTAAGTATGATAAATGGTAGTGGTCAGTCTATTATGACGGGAACCCCTGGAATGCAGATTATAGATACTACTTTGGATCTGGGTAATAATGTGACAGCGGATATAATTTTACATTTTACTCCAGCTTCAAGTCAAACGATAAACGTCACCGATTTTGATGCTTTTTTTAATGCAATTCCAATTGCATCATTTGATGCAGAAGCAGAATCTTTTCCTTCTAGTGATGGATTAGATAGCAGTCCCGGAGGAATGAGTTCTATAAGTGGCTCTTTTGATGGAGGAGGAAACCCTATTATTATTGCTTTTTTGGAAGCTTTAGAGCAAGATGAATTTTCTTTTATACCTACATTAAGTGCTTTGGCGATCGATAATGAAGACGATTGGTATGTAAACCCCGATATTGGAGGCATCCATAATTCACCTTTTGTTAATACCTTTATACCTGTAGGAAATGAGTTTCATGGAACTATTACTTCTGAAAATGCAGATTTTGCTTTAGCAGAAATCAGACAAGAGGTTTTATCTGTTGGTGATAATTTAGTTAATAACAAATATAAACTGGTAGAAAACCCGGTTATAGAGCAAATAAAGATAAGGTTAAACCCTTCATTATCATATAACCATATTGAAGCTGTTATTTATAGTATTTCAGGGCAGCAAGTATGGTATAAAAAATTTCAGAATCCAACAAATGAGATTATTTTAAATCACAATTTAAATTCTGGAATTTATATTTTGAATATATTAGATTCTGAAGTGAATTATACCATAAAAATTGTAGTTAATTAATTTTATTGAAGGCTCTTACTTTTTGTAGTGAGAGTATTTTTGGTTAATTTTACAACTGTTTTAAAAAATATTATTATGTTATCTGAAAAAGTTGATAAAGCCCTAAATAAACAAATTAGAATTGAAGCAGAATCTTCTCAAATTTATTTATCAATGGCTTGTTGGGCAGAATCGAAAGGATTTGAGGGTGTAGCAGATTTCATGTTTGCTCAGGCAGATGAAGAAAGAGAGCATATGCTTAGATTACTTAGATATTTAATTGAGCGTGGCGGAAATGCAAATATATCTGAATTAAGTAAGCCACCAGCAAACTTTAAATCACCAAAGGCAATGTTTGAGGAAGTTTTAAAGCATGAAATCTTTGTTTCGGATTCCATCAATGATTTAGTAGCTATTACTTTTGAAGAAAAAGATTTTGCAACACATAATTTCTTACAATGGTATGTGGCAGAACAAATAGAAGAAGAAGCTACCGCCAGAACAATTTTAGATAAAATAAACCTTATTGGTGATGATAAAAGTGGATTCTATTTGTTTGATAAGGATGTTCGCTCTTTGATTGCTCAAAAACCTGAGTAACTTATCGATGATGATAAGGTTTATTTCGTAAAATTGTAAAACCTCGATAGAGTTGTTCAATAAAGAAAAGACGCACCATTTGGTGAGAGAAAGTCATTGGAGATAGCGATATTTTTCCGTTTGCTCTTTGGTAAATTTCATTACTAAATCCATAAGGACCCCCAATCACAAAAACTAATGTTTTAAGCCCACTATTCATTTTTTTTTGAAGATAATGTGAGAACAAAACAGAACTAAACGATTTTCCTTTTTCATCAAGCAGGATGAGAGTATCTGGTTTATTGATGCGTTTTAGAATTTCATTGCCTTCTGTTATTTTTTGTTGTGTTTCTGAAAGGTTTTTCGAATTTTTTACATCTGGAATAACCACAAAATTAAAGGAAACATAAAATCCCAATCGCTTGGTGTAATCGTCCTGCAAAGCCTGAAGATTCTTGTTATCTGTTTTCCCTACTGCCAGTAGTTTTATTTTCATACCATGCCCACAATATGGGTAACCTATTAAATGAAGGTTAAATAAGATTCAAAAGTACAAAGATTAATAATAGAAGATTGAGTGCCTCAATTTATTGGTATGGGTGGCTCGAAATCAAATTTATTAATTTACTATTCTCGATACAACTTCAAATTATCGGAATCACTCGAATACCACAACCTAAAAAATTAATGTGACCACTACTTTCTAGCTTCTTTTCTTTAAATTAGCTAAAAACTAGTCAATATGATTTCAGAAGCAAAATTCAATAAGGAAATTGACCTTATCATAACGAATGCTATCAGAGAAGATGTGGGTGACGGGGATTATAGTTCACTGGCCTGTATCCCAGATGAAGCTCAGGGTAAAGCAAAACTTTTAGTTAAAGCTGAAGGAATTATTGCAGGAGTAGATTTTGCCAGACAAGTTTTTGAATTTGTAGATCAAGGATTAAAAATGGATATTAAAATTCCCGATGGAAATAAGGTTGTTCACGGTGATATTTGTTTCTATGTTTCGGGAAATACACAATCTATTTTAAAAGCAGAACGATTAGTACTTAATGCTATGCAGCGTATGAGTGCAATTGCAACTAAAACAAATCAATATGTTGAATTGTTAAAAGGAACAAATACAAAGATACTCGACACACGAAAAACCACTCCGGGAATCCGTGCCTTGGAGAAATGGGCCGTTAAAATTGGTGGAGGAGAGAATCATCGATTTGCATTATATGATATGGTGATGATAAAAGATAACCATATAGACTTTTGTGGTGGTATAGCTGAGGCGATCAATCATACCAAAGCTTATTTAAAGAGTAATAATTTGTATTTAAAAATAATAGTTGAAGCCAGAAATTTTCAGGAAATTGAAGAGATATTAAAGGAAGATTGTGTATATCGTATCTTATTGGATAATTTTAATTTTGAGGATACACGTAAAGCAGTTGCTTTAATTGGTGATAAATGTCCTACAGAATCTAGTGGAGGAATTACATTGGACACTATAAAAAAATATGCAGATTGCGGAGTAGATTATATCTCTAGTGGAGCTCTAACCCATTCGGTATCCAATATGGATTTAAGTTTAAAAGCTATATGAGTAAAAGTGTAGAAGAGATACTTGTTAAAATCCCAATTATCCGACAAATTATTTTTCTTACCAAGAAAATTAAACTTCCGGGGTTTGAGGGTTTGTCTTTGTTCGATCTATTAAAAACATATATTATTGGTATAATTGAAGGCACTTTTTCACCAAGAGCTGGTTCTATTGCCTTTAGTTTTTTTATGGCTTTATTTCCTTTTTTGTTGTTTTTATTAAATTTGATTGCTTATCTACCAATTGAATTTCAAGATTTATTTGATTTTATAGAAAGCTTATTACCAGCTCAAACAACCGAATTCTTTTTGCCAATTATTAAAGATATAGCAGAAAATCCTCGAGGAGGATTGCTTTCAATTGTTTTCTTACTAGCTATATTTTTAATGACCAATGGAATCAATGCTATTTTTAGTGGCTTTGAATATTCCTATCACGTTTCTATTAACCGAACGGTTATTAAGCAGTACTCTGTTGCTTTAATAGTTTCCGTTTTTTTGGCCCTATTACTTCTTTTTTCAATATTTCTAATAGTTTATAGTGAATACTTAATTGCTACATTAAAAAGCGAGGACATTATTAGTAATGATGTAATTTGGGTTACTTCTATCAGGTATATTATTTTTGTTGTTTTAGTATATTTTGTAATAGCAATCTTATATTATTTTGGAATTAAAAAGGAAGGAAAAAGCATTAGATTTTTCTCAATAGGAGCAATAATTACCACACTTTTATTTATGGCAACTACTTACTTTTTTGGTGTCTATATTAATAACTTTTCTAATTATAATGAACTATATGGATCTATTGGAGCACTACTAATAATGATGTTATACATTTGGATAAATTCTAACATTCTCCTTCTTGGATTTGAATTGAACGCTACATTAAAATCTCTTCGGAATAAAAAAGACTAACCTTGTATTTTATAGATGTAATTCTTCCTATCCCATTAAAACAATCTTTTACTTATGAAGTAAATAAGGATGAAGCTTTATTTTTACAACCAGGAATGCGGGTTGCTGTTCCATTTGGAAAATCAAAAATATTTACGGGAATTGTTTTTACTATACATAAGAATGCACCTATTGGATATGAAACTAAGCCTATTGATCATATTTTAGATAAATCTCCAATTATTACGAAGACTCAGTTGAAACATTGGCAATGGATGGCTTCTTATTATATGTGTACTCTTGGAGAAGTGATGAGAGCTGCGCTACCCAATGCATTTCTTTTAGAGAGTGAAACAATTATTGCTTTACTTTCAAATAAACCTCAAGACGAATCTAAATTTAGTGATGATGAGTTTTTGGTTTACGAAGCCTTGCAACATCAATCATCTTTACATATTAATGATATCCGTTCCATTTTAGATAGAAAGAATGTGGTAAGTGTGATCAATAAACTTTTAGAAAAAAGAATTATTGGAGTGAAGGAAGAGTTGTATGAAAAATATGTTCCAAAAATAAAACGATATATAAAACTTTCTTCAGCATATTCCTCAGAAGAAAACTTAAAAGGATTACTTGAAACCATGTCAAGAGCACCAAAACAAAGACAAGTGCTTATGACATTGTTTATGCTTTCAGCACAAGAAAGAAAACCAATTGATTCAATATTGTTTCAAAAAAAAAGTGAATCGTCATCAACTGTTTTAAAAAAGCTGATAGAAAAAGAAATTTTGGAAGAATATTTTATTCAAAAAGATAGAATAGAATATAAAGGAACAGCTTCTTCAGAAATAAAAAAATTGAATGAAGTACAGGAAAAGGTATTGCAAACTATTAAAGCCTTATTTAAGAATAAAGACATTACTTTACTGCATGGGATTACTTCCAGTGGCAAAACAGAAATCTATGTACATCTCATTGAAGAAATCCTATCTTCAGGGAAACAGGTTTTGTATATGCTCCCTGAAATTGCTTTAACAACTCAATTAATTAGTAGGTTGCAACAGTATTTTGCCGAAAAAATGTCGGTGTATCACTCCAAGTATTCTGTAAACGAAAGAGTTGAGGTTTGGAAAAATGTTTTGGAAAGTAAGTCAAAGGCTCAAATTATCATTGGCGCTCGCTCCTCACTATTTTTACCATTCTCTAATTTGGGTTTAATAATTGTAGATGAGGAGCATGAACCTTCATTTAAACAATTCAGTCCTGCTCCTCGTTATCATGCAAGAGATAGTGCTGTTGTTTTGGCAAAATTGCATGGTGCAAAGGTTCTAATGGGTTCTGCAACACCATCTTTAGAAAGTTATTCCAATGCAAAAACTGAAAAGTATGGGTTGGTAACATTAAAAAAGCGTTTTGGTAATGTTCTCCTTCCCGAAATAGAATTGGTAGATATTAAAGAGAAGTATCGTAAAAAAAAGATGACGGGTCATTTTAGTGATCGCTTGTTGGAAGAGATCAAGCTTTCATTGGAGAATAATGAACAAATCATTTTATTTCAAAATAGGCGTGGTTTTTCACCAGTAATTGAATGTACAACTTGCGGGATTTCGCCACAATGTCCCAATTGTGATGTAAGCCTTACCTATCACCAATATAAGAATGAGTTGCGTTGTCATTATTGTGGACACCATATGCCCATGTTAATTTCTTGTGTGGCATGTGGAAATGAAACACTTGATAATAAGGGGTTTGGCACAGAACAAATTGAATCGGAATTAAAAGAAATGTTTCCGGATAGTACTATAGCCCGTATGGATCAAGATACCACTAGGCGGAAACATGCTTATGCAAAATTAATTGAAGCTTTGGAAAATCATGAAACAGACATCCTTGTGGGAACCCAAATGTTGGCAAAAGGGTTGGATTTTAGGAATATTAGTTTAGTTGGAGTGATGAATGCTGATAATTTACTCAATTTTCCTGATTTTAGAGCCCACGAGCGAAGTTTTCAATTATTGCAACAAGTTGCAGGTAGGGCGGGACGAACAAAGAAAAGAGGCAAAGTAATCATACAGACTTTTAATCCCGATCATCAAATACTCCAGCAGGTAAGTACAAATAGTTACGAAGAAATGTTTGAGCAGCAATTAGAAGATCGCTATCAGTTTAAATACCCGCCTCATTTCAGAATAATAAAAATATCATTTAGGGATAGAAATTTTTCAAAATTACAAAAAGCTTCTATTTGGTTTGGACAAGCCTTAAAAACAAAATTAAAAAATAACGTTCTGGGTCCGGAGGCTCCGCCAGTAGGGCGTATTCGAAACTTATTTATTACAAATATTTTAATAAAAATTCCAAAGGATCAGTCATTATCAAAAACTAAGGGATTTATTGAAAGTATAAAAAGAAGTTTTAATTCTATAAAGGAATTTTCCAGTGTAAAACTGGTAATAGATGTGGATAATTATTAACGATTCATAGTAGCGGTAAGAGCTTCAATTAATTCAGCTTTTCTATTACGGCTTAATGGAAGTTGTTGATTGGCTAATTCAATCATTTTACTATTATATCGTTCCACTTTTTCTAAATTCACAATATAAGATTTATGAATTCTTAAAAAACGTTCCTTAGGTAGTAGTGCTTCAAAAGCTTTCATGGTAGATAAAACAACAAGTGAATCATGTTCCGTCACCAATTTCACATAATCACCCAGAGCTTCAATATAGCGGAGTTCATTTAGAAACACTTTACGTTTCTTTAAGTTACTCTTTACAAAGATAAAATCCTCTTCATCAAAACCATCTTCATTTCTCAGTTTATGATTGGTTAGTGCTTTATGTACAGCATTTAAAAACCGTTCTTTTGAAATGGGTTTTCGTAAATAATCTACAGCATCATAATCAAATGCTTTAAAAGCATATTTTGTTTTACCTGTAACAAAAATTATCTGTGGTTTTAAAGTAAGATCATCTAATAAATCAAAACCAGAAAGTATAGGCATTTCTATATCTAAAAAAACCAAATCTATATCATTGGTAGCCAAACCCATTTTTGCTTCAATAGCATTATTATATTCAGCTATAAGATTAAGTGAGGGGTGATTTTCTATTAACCTAACAATAGAAAGTCTTTGCAAGGTAGAATCGTCTACAATAGCACAATTTAGGGTTAGTTTATCCAAAGCGTTGGTTTTTCCATAGCAATTATAGTCAAAATATCGATGAATGACAAGTATTTTTAACTTTTATCGAGAAAAAAGTTGATTTTATTAATTTTTGTAGGAAAGCTATTAACTTATTGAATAGTGTTTGAAAATAATAAATAAAGTAGTATTTTTGCACGCTCTTGGCGATAAGCTAAGAATTATTTATTAATTTTTAAAATAGATTTTTTATGAATCATTACGAAACTGTTTTCATCTTAAATCCCGTTTTGTCTGAAGATCAGATAAAGGAAACAGTTAAGAAATACGAAGATATTCTTGTTTCTAAAGGTGCTAGATGATATCCAAAGAGGATTGGGGGCTAAAAAAATTAGCCTATGCAATTAAAAACAAAAAAAGTGGTTTTTATCACTTATTTGAATACACCTTAGAAGGTGATACAATTAACAAGTTAGAAGTTGAATTTAGAAGAGATGAGCGTATTATGCGTTATCTTACTGTTGCTCTAGATAAGCATGCAATTGCTTGGGCAGAAAAAAGAAGGAAACGTAACAAAAAAACCGCATAAGCTATGGCATCTATTGAACAACAAGCAAAAGGAAAAAAAGATGGTGAGATCAGATATCTTACACCATTGAATATTGAAACTGCTAAGACAAAGAAATACTGTATGTTTAAAAAATCTGGGATCAAGTATGTAGATTACAAGGACCCTGATTTTTTAATGAGATTTATTAATGAGCAAGGTAAGATTTTACCTAGAAGATTAACAGGGACATCGTTGAAATACCAACGTAAAGTTGCTGTTGCTGTAAAAAGAGCACGTCATTTAGCATTAATGCCATACGTTGCCGATTTATTAAAATAAAAGTAGATAAGATTATGGAACTTATATTAAAAAAAGACGTAGAAAATCTTGGTTTTACAGATGATTTAGTGAATGTAAAAAACGGATACGGAAGAAACTTTCTAATCCCACAAGGATTAGCAGTTTTAGCAACTTCATCTACTAAAAAAATATTAGCAGAAACCTTAAAACAACGCGCTTTTAAGGAGAAAAAAATAATTGAGGATGCTCAAAAGGAAGCAGATAAACTTAATGGATTAGAAATTAAGATTACATCTAAGGCTGGTGAAGGAGACAAATTATTTGGATCTGTTTCTAATGCCAATTTAGCTGAATCACTTGAAAAAGAAGATGTTTCTATAGATAAGAAATACATTACAATTGCTGGTGGATTAATTAAACGTACCGGACAATATGAAGCAACGATTCGTTTTCATAGAGATGTAATTTCTAACTTTACATTCGATGTAATAGCTGAAGCTAAAAAGTAATTACTTAACTATAATTTTAACGTGGCTGAAGGAAAAACAAATACCATTCAGTTTAGTGTAGATATGTTAAATGTGGGTAATTTAATTAGTTCTGACTGGGGATTAATTCAACAACCAAACAATGTACAGCCTATTGGTGTTTCCGTAGATCCTGAAACCAATACTCCAACTTATACATTCAATCCAGATCTAGATGAAACTTTTGGTTATGATGCAAGTTTGCTTTCCAGATGGCAAATTCAATTTGGATTACGTTATATTTTCTAAAATATAAGATTATAAATTCTTAATTTTACGCCCCTAATTTAGGGGCGTTTTTTTATGTTAAAATATTCTAGACTTACCAAAGAACAATTTGAAGAATTTCACCAAGAGTTCATTAATTTTCTGGCTACACAAACCATTACTGCTGAAGAATGGGAAACATTAAAAAGGGATAAACCCGAAGCTGCCGAAGAAGAGTTAGATATCTTTAGTGATCTGATTTGGGAAGGTGTTTTGAGCAATGCAAAATATCTTGAAAATATATCTCAACAGCAACTTTTTCTTTTCAAGTTGAAAAAGAATAAAATGAAGTTGATTGTAGTAAAAACAATTAATGACAGTATCGATATCACAACAAAAGATGGCTACCAATGGTTGCAGGAACATTTCACTTCTGATGAAGTTGATTTTTTTACCGCTTCAAAAGCATTTTCTAAAAATAGGAAAAGTGATATTTTTTCTTTAATTCAACAAGGAGCAACAATTACCAAAGGAGAGTTATATTCTTTTTTCGATAAGATTATTAGTTAATTATTCATACCGTAAACTCTCTATGGGATCAAGCTTGGCTGCTTTTGATGCCGGATAAGAACCTGCAATAACTGCAACTAAAAATGTAATAATAGTTGCCCAGATCATAGGTACTAATGGTAAAGAAAATTCAGAGTTAAAGAAAGAAGCAAAAGCAAACCCTGTTAATACACCTAATATGATTCCCAAGATACTTCCAAGCTGACCAATAACGATAGTTTCTATAAAAAACTGTGTAGCAATAGTTGAGTTTTTTGCCCCCATTGCTTTACGTACACCAATTTCACGAGTTCGTTCACTAACAGAAACCAACATAATATTCATTAAAGCGATAGAAGAACCCAAAATGGTGATGATACTAATGATCCAAGCTGCAGTTTCCAAAACATTACCAATCTGTGCGACACGATTAATAAGATCGTCACTGCGTTCCATTCCAAAATCATTTTCTTCCATAGGACTTAATCCGCGAATATTTCTAAAGGTAATAATCGCCTCATCTTGTGCACTTTCAAGAAGAGTCTTGTCCTTTACCATAATACTAATAGTATAATTTATTCTGGCTTGAGTATAAATCCCTCGAGCTACTTGGATTGGAATCAACACTCTTAGATCTTGGTTGTTTCCAAAAGTAGATCCTTTAGACTCTAAAAGACCAACTATTTTAAATTTCACTCCACGAATACTTATAGTTCTACCTATTGGATCTTCACTTATAAATAAGTTTTTTAAAAAATCTGATCCAATAATACAAACCTTATTATTATTCTGAACATCAAAAATATTGAAGTTTCTACCTCTTTCAATTTCAATACCAGAATTATCTAAATAATACTCATTGATACCAAAAACCTGAACTTCTGGATCTGTTTTTTCGCTTTCGTATTTTATTTCAGCAGTACGAGTACCTCTGAAAGAAATAGAAGTTTGTGTGTAGGGATATTCGTAAATATCTACAAATTCTCGAATATTCTGGTAACTAATAATCGGGTTTACTTTTTCTCTTGGCCCACCGTGGCGTTGTACTTCAAAATTGTACCGTTGGATGTTAAAAGTATTAGCCCCCATCGATGCAAAACTGCCAGAAATAGAATTTTCCATGGCCTTAACAGCACTTAATATACCCACTAAAGACCAGATTCCAATTCCAATGATCACAATAGTAAGAATAGTTCTAAGTAACTGGGTCTTAATAGATTTTAAGGCTATTTGCACATTTACCCGAAAGAGTGAAAACATAAATCTATGTTTTTGAGTTAATCGTTAGACTACTAACTTACGATAAAGTTACCATTATTTTAATTTTACTCACAATTTCTATTATAAATTAAGATATTTGCATGGTGACTGAACGATTTAATGATTAAAGGAATAATAATTAAATTCAAATTAACCTAAAACCTATAAATAAGATTAATGGCTCAAAAACCATCCATACCAAAAGGCACTAGAGATTTTTCTCCTGAAGAAGTTGCGAAACGGACTTATATTATGGATATCATAAAAAGTTGTTTTACCACCTATGGGTATCAGCCTATAGAAACTCCTTCATTTGAAAAAAGCGAAACCCTTATGGGTAAATATGGAGAAGAAGGAGACCGATTGATTTTTAAAATATTGAATAGCGGTGATTATTTAAGCAAGGTGGATGATACATTTTATTCTGAAAAGAACAGTGCTAAATTAACCCCTAAAATTTCTGAAAAAGCATTACGCTATGATCTTACGGTACCTTTTGCAAGGTATGTGGTTCAATATCAAAATAGCATTACCTTCCCATTTAAACGCTATCAAATTCAGCCTGTATGGAGAGCAGATCGACCACAAAAAGGACGTTTTAGAGAATTTTTTCAATGTGATGCCGACGTGGTGGGATCAACTTCTCTTTGGCAAGAAGTAGAGTTGGTACAATTATACGATGAGGTTTTTGATAAACTAAATTTAAAAGGCGTTACTATAAAACTCAATAATAGAAAAATTTTAAGTGGAATTGCTGAAGTAATTGGTGCAGAAGACAAGCTAATCGATTTTACTGTAGCATTAGATAAGTTGGATAAAATAGGAGAGGAAGGATTAAAAACCGAAATGCTTTCAAAAGGAATTTCTGAATCTGCTATTGATAAACTACAGCCATTATTTAGGTTAACCGGAACTGCTTCCGAAAAGCTTTCAGCATTAAAGAAAATGCTTGCTACATCTAAAACCGGTTTAAAAGGAATTTCAGAACTGGAATTCATCACCACAACTTTTGAATCACTTGCATTAAAAGCTGCGACTTTAGAAATAGATGTTACATTGGCTCGTGGATTAAACTATTATACTGGAGCTATTTTTGAAGTTACTCCACCAGAGGGTGTGAAAATGGGTAGCCTTGGGGGTGGAGGGCGCTACGATGATCTAACAGGGGTATTCGGGCTTAAAAATATAAGTGGTGTTGGAATCTCTTACGGATTAGACAGGATTTATTTAGTATTAGAAGAATTAAATTTATTTCCTAAAACTGTTTCAGAAAACACCAAAGTGTTATTTATCAATTTTGGCGAAAAAGAATCGTTGTATTCTATGCAGGCTATTACAAAACTTCGAGAAGATGGAATTGCAAGTGAATTATATCCTGATGCTACAAAAATGGGCAAACAAATGGGATATGCAGATAAGCGAAATATTCCTTTTGTAGTATTGGCAGGCGATAAAGAAATAGATTCTCAATCCTACACTTTAAAAAATATGAATAGTGGTGAACAAGAAACACTTTCATTTGATGATTTAAAAAGTAAATTAAATCGAAAAAGCTTATAACTTATTTATCATTAAGAGTTGGTTGTATTTTCTTGAGAATGACATTCAATAGTTAATAAGAATGAAAGAATAGATATCTTTTAATTTTTGATTAAATTTAGTCTGTGTTTACTATTTTAAATTTAATTAAGTATATAAGATATTTTGAAGTATGTCCAAGTTAAAAAATAATAAAAAAGGAATATTATTACCACCCGTAGTTGGATATTCTTTTAAAGTACTATTCAATTTAATTAATTCTAATAAAATACAACTTCGTTATTTTCCAAAACTTCTTGTAATCACTCTATTTAATTTTGTCAACTTTCCATTTAGATGCTATGAACGCAAATTTATTAATCCCAAATTTCTTAATAATCCTATAGAAAAAGATCCTATTTTTATTTTAGGACATTGGAGAAGTGGCACAACACATCTTCATAATTTACTTTGTCAAGATGCCCAAATGGCCTACGTTACGACCTATCAAAGTGTGTACCCTGATACTCTGTTCAATAAATTGGGAAGGGTTATATTTTTAGGATTTTCAAATCTTTTAATTCCTGGAAATCGAAAAGGAGATAATGTTGCCCTTGGATTAAAATTGCCTCAAGAGGAAGAATTTGCATTAGGTGATAAAATACCAATTAGTTTCTATTATTTTTGGTTGTTCCCTAAAAATATTATTAAGTATTACAATAGTTTTATTCGTTTTAAGAATATAGATTTTATACAATTAGAAAAGTGGAAATTATATTACAAACTACTTATTAAAAAGGCAATAAAGAATACCAAAAGAGATCGGTTTCTTTCCAAAAACCCCCCAAATACTGGACGAATAAAAATAATTCTAAAAATGTTTCCTAACGCAAAATTTATTCACATTTACCGAAATCCAATAGATGTATTTTTATCTACTCAAAATTTTTACAAAAAAATGTTGCCTCACCTTAAGTTGCAAAATATTACTCAGGAAGAAATAGATCGTGATATTATAAAAATTTACAAAAACATAATGAATGACTATTTTGATCAAAAAGATCTTATTCCCTTTGGGAATCTTGTTGAGATTTCATTCGAGGAATTGGAAAAAAATCCTAATGATATATTAAAATCTATTTATAATTCTCTTAATATAGAAGGCTATGTTAAGGCTGCTCCCCATTTTGAAGAATATATAACAAGCTTAAAAAGTTATAAGAAAAATAAGCATACTATTTCGCCTAAGCAACTAGATATTTTAAATAAAGAATGGGGTTTTACTATGGAAAAATGGAATTATAACATTCCTACCAACATTAAAGTAGAAAACGAAAATTCAAATGAATAAAAGAATTTTTCTAATAGTATTTATTTTTTTTCAAAATTGTTACTTGTTTTCTCAAGAGGATTGGAAATTAGTTAGGAATTCTGATGATATAAAAATATTTACAAAAAAGGAAGGCAATAACAAATTTGAAACTTTTAAAGCTACAGTTACAATAAATAGTTCGATTCATAATTTTATTGCTGCATTAAATAATATTGAAATACTCCCAAAATGGGGACATAATATTAAATTCGCAAATTTGCTAGAAAGATCTGGAGATACTTTACAAATATATTATTCGGTTGCAAAAGCACCTTTTCCATATAAGAATCGAGATGGTATTTATTTAAATAGATTCAGGTGGCTTACTGAAACAAAAACCTTGTTTGTAGATATTGAAATACTTGATGGTTATTTAGCATTAGATGAAAAATATGTAAGGTTAATAGGATTTGGATATTGGAAAATAAATGTAATTCCCGAAAACAGACTCAATGTTACTTTTAGTATGCAAATTGATCCTGGAGGAAGTATACCATCTTGGTTGGCAAATATGTTTGTTGATGATGCTCCCTTTTATACTTTATTAAATCTGAAAAAATTATTGGAAAACGAAGATTTTGTTAAGTATAAATTTGATTTTATAGATTGATTAAAAAATCAATAAGTTATTGCTTTAGGTTTTCAACTAAAAATTCATCATCACTAATACCTTGATCAAATTTAACATCTGTCATTAAAATTTCAGTAGAATGATCTTTTAAAAAATTAACCATTCTAACTTGTTTTGCAAACCAGTAGTTATCCTTTTTTGTATATGAATAAGTAGCTACTTTAAAAAATTTATTATTCTTATTATAATATTCCATTTTAACAGGATAATGATGAATTCTTTCTAGCGACAAAATTATTTTTGAATAGCTTGTTTTCTTTGACTTTGGAGTTAATTCCAAAACATAAAAAACAGGTTTAGTGCTGTCTATCATTTTTGGTGTATATCTTTCACTAAAAGAAAGTCCGCTCATATCTTCATGGGAGAAATCTGTGCCAGTAAATGCCTGGCTTTTGCTAAGGAGTGAAATCCTTATTGGTTTCCCAAACGCAGGCATATAAAGCCATATAACATCGTCTGGAAGTGTTAAAGTAGCAATTCCTACCTGTTTTTCAGGTTTGGTATATCTATATAATTTTTTAAATCTTCCCTTTTGTTTTAAAGATGCTTCTCGTATTTTTTCTTTTCCAGATTTATTTGTGATAATCATTTTAACTACAGCTTCTTTGTCTTTTGGGGCACCAATTATATCATCCATGTCATGTAGCAATGATTCAGCATCTTGGGCTATTAATATATTTGTACTAATAAAAAGGATACATAACAATAAAGTGATTCTCTTATGATTCATAGCTTTTAAATTATTTTGTCTTCTTTTTTCTGTTTACTAAAATTAAAATTACCGGAAGTAGGGTTAGTGCACCTAAACATGAACTAACCATACTAATTGCTATAAGTAAGCCAAAATATTGCAGGGGAACCATATCTGAAAATACTAGGACCAAAAATCCTGCAGATACAGAAACTACGTTTATAATAATCGCCTTACCACTAATAAGAATAGATTCTTCAATTGCTTTTTTAAGGTCTTGGTTTTTTTGAAAGGAATCGTTAAAATGTGAGAAAATATGAATAGAATAATCAATCCCTATGCCTAGTGCAACACTAGCGACAAGAACTGTAGCAATGTTTAATGAAATGCCAGAAAGACCCATCACACCGAACAGAATAATTATTGCTGCTATTATGGGTATGGAAGTAAAGAGACCACTTAGCCAAGAACGAAGAATGAACCCAACAAAAACGATCACAAAAAAATATGGCAATTGTAATACTTCCTATTTGGCTTTTTAATAAGCTATTATCCATTGTAATATCTACAAAAGGCATTCCTGTTATTGATATTTGACAATCTTCTGTTGAATTTTTATCAATAAAGGTCTTCATATA
>PVMS01067168.1_pt1 | contig 26271 bp, 28 predicted proteins | sample 1853461 | NCBI WGS metagenome assembly PVMS01 (sample SAMN08582032, study PRJNA380276) | Marine sediment metagenome, whole genome shotgun sequencing project. | isolation source: ocean sediment barecode stripped | collected 2017
CACCATTATCAAGACTGGCTATGCCGTACATATCTCCCGTCCATCTGCCTCGGGCCGCTATATATTTACCATTGGCCGTGACGCAAAAATCGATATGATCGATATGTGGATGGACCCTCCTCAACGTGTAGCTGAAATCAAGGTTGGTCTTGAAGCACGCTCGGTTGAGACCTCAAAATACCATGGCTACGAAGATAAATACGCGATTGCGGGCGCTTACTGGCCGCCTCAATACACCATCATGGATGGCGACACACTGGAACCACTGAAAGTCGTTTCCACCCGTGGTATGACCGTCGATACACAGGAATATCACCCTGAACCACGTGTTGCGGCCATTGTTGCTTCGCACGAGCATCCTGAATTCATCGTCAACGTCAAGGAAACCGGCAAGATTCTGCTGGTCAATTTCGAAGACGTGGATAACCTCAGTGTAACCACCATTGGCGCGGCCCGTTATCTACATGATGGTGGCTGGGATTCGACTCTTCGGTACTTCCTGACGGCGGCTAACCAGTCCAATAAGGTTGCGGTTATTGACTCCAAAGAACGTAAGCTGGTCGCTCTGATCGATGTCACCAAGATCCCACATCCGGGACGTGGTGCCAACCTGATTGATCCGGAGTTCGGACCAGTCTGGGTCACCAGCGCACTGGGTAATGAGAACGTGACTTTCATCGGCACCGACCCTGTAAACCACCCTCAACTGGCATGGACAGTAGTACGCACCCTGCCAGGTATGGGCGGCGGTTCATTGTTCGTCAAATCTCATCCGAAATCCAAAAAACTTGTGGGTGGATGCACCGTTTAACCCGAATATCGAGTTCTCACAGGCGGTTGCTGTCTATGACATCGATAACCTGGACGACGGTTTTGACGTCTTGCCGATCGCCGCATGGGCCGATCTGGGTGAAGGACCAAAACGTGTGGTTCAGCCTGAATACAACAAGGCCGGTGATGAGGTCTGGTTCTCAGTCTGGAATGGCCTGGAACAGCAATCTGCCGTCGTTGTGGTTGATGACAAGACCCGTAAACTCAAAACAGTTATCAAGGGTCCTGAATTTATTACTCCAACTGGCAAATTCAATATCTATAACACGATACACGACGTTTATTGATCGACAGTTGACTGGCTGCGAACTTTCGCAGCCAGTTCTCTGAGTACAAGTTCTAGCCCTTTCAGCCTCTCCCCAGGCTGAAGTAATCAACCCGACTCCCCCGCGTCGGGTTTTTTATTGCCCTGAATTACTCAATCAGAGGCAACTGATAACTCCAGTTTAACCCACTCGCCGTCTTCGGACCCCACCTCCACAGCCTCGGCAATGACCACCCTGCCCTGATCAAAATACCTTGCAGATCTATTTCCAGATCATCGATCTCAACATCAAGTGCAGCGATCTCTTTTGCAACATCTCCAGTTAAAGTATTAATATCGTCTGGATTGACCACTTTAGTTTATGAAGGCTTGTCATAGTTAGCCAAGTTGATGACAATGTGTAAGGTGATCTGCTGAAGGGCGTACTCAAGCCTGTTATACCTTTGGGGTCGCTCGCGACCATATAACTTGCATCCATTTTGCCAGCCTGAGACCTGTTGTACTTTGATTAATTGGAAAAGAAAATCATGAGAGCATCCCATATATTACTGCTTATCACTTCAGTTTTTTCAATGTCTACATTAAACGCGGACTCTACACAAAGTTCAGACCAACCCGAAAGCAATCAGGGATCTGACGCCACAGTGATTTTTATGCGTTCCTCCTTTGTAGGCTCGGCAATTAAAACCACTGTTTACGACGTGACAGACGAGGAAACCAGATTTTTGGGCATCTTGAAGAATAAGCAAAAAATCAGCTATGACGTCCCTGCTGGGAAGCATGTTTTCATGGTGGTTTCTGAGGCGGCAGATTTCATGGAAGCTGATGTGTCTGCTGGCAAGACTTACTACAGCATTATTACCCCGCGTACCGGCGCCTGGAAAGCCCGGTTTTCCATGTTTCCCATTCGCACCGATGGTACAACGAAGTTCAACACGGATAGCAAAAACTTTGCAAAATGGAAAAAGAAAACGAAACTGACTTCACTTGATGACAAATCGCTGGCATGGTTTGAGAAACATAAGGCAAGTGTTGAAAGTAAGAGAGCAAAATACTGGCCGGTATGGCAACAAAAAACGGTTGAAGATCTAGCTTCCCGGACAATCAACCCAGCTGACGGCTTGTAACCTAATGATAGTTTCACCGGACCGTTAGTGTTTCTACTTATTAAAAAAAAAAGGATTAATTAATGAGAAACAGCAAATTTGGAATGCACAGCCTGGTCTGCACTTTTTTTGGAATCATGGCAGTTGCACCAACTGCGAATGCCCGGACCACCCTACTTGTTGAACCTGGGTTCGTATCACTCGATTGTGTATTGTCCGCGCAAGCGATGCAGGAAGCGATATCATCGGGTGCGGCGGTCCGGAACTGGTCCGTCATAAGCCAGAATCCCGGGGTCACTCAATTGAAATTCGTCAAAGGTGCCTATAAGCACATCATTACGGTTGATGTTAAGTATGGGAGTGATTGGTATCTCGTCACCTACAAAGATAGTACAAACTTGAATTTCAAGAAAAAGAGAAACGGTAACCGCTATATTCACCCGAGGCCTATTACCTGGATGAAAAACCTAAGTGCCGATATTCATAAGAACACCGATAATCTATGCAGAAATAACTCTGCTCCTGGCAACACTTAGCGACACCTCGAAATTTTGAAGCATACCCCGACTAACAAAAGATATCCTGGTGCCAGAGCAACGGCGAAAACGGTCAACACCCATGCCATTTCAAAATAAAGACATCAGTGCATACGAGGCTATGTACGAAGCACAGAAGATTGCTTACGCGCCGGTCATTTTTCAGGTCGTACGGGCATTAAGAGACTTGGGGATACTGAAATTGCTCGAAGAGTCCCGTAAGAAAGGTATCACCGCATCCGCAATCGGAGAGAAGCTGGGCATCAGTCAGTATGGTGTTGAAACCTTGTTGGAAAGTGGTCTTAGCTGCAATGTGGTCGCTTATGACCGCGACACCGGGGATGCATACAAGGACCGGGTTTACCGGCCAACCAAAGTAGGTTTTTACATCCTCAATGATCCGATGACCCGAATTAACATGGATTTCAATCAGCATGTTTGCTATCACGGCTTAAGTGACCTCAAACAATCAATTGCCGATGAAAAACCACACGGATTGGCGGCGCTGGGAACTCAGTGGGGCACTTTTTATGAGGCCCTGCCGCACCTGCCCGAAGATGCACGGGAAAGCTGGTATTTATTTGATCACTTCTACTCAGATTCCAGTTATCCATTGATCGTGCCGCTGGTGCTGAGTGACCATCCTAAAACTCTGGCGGATATCGGAACTAATACCGGAAGATTTGCAATTCTTTTAGCTGAAAGCAATCCACAACTGGATATCACTATCATCGATCTGCCGGACCAACTGGAGGTCGCAAAGAGAAACCTTCAGCTGGCTGGTTTCGATGATCATGTAACCGCTTTTGCGCTGGATTTATTAAAACCGGAGAGCCAATTCCCCAAAAACCTGGATGTTTACTGGATGAGCCAGTTTCTGTCCTGTTTTGGTAAGGATGAGGTTATCAGTATTCTCAAACGGGTACGTCAGGCGATGAGTACTGAATCCAGAGCATTTATCATGGAAACTTGCTGGGACAGGCAACAGCATGAGGCCTCTGCATTCTCATTGGTCAATACCAGCCCCTATTTCACCTGCATTGCGAGCGGAAATTCAAAAATGTACCACTCGGAGGAATTAACTTCTTGTGTCACCGAGGCAGGTCTTGAACTTGTGAAAGTAACCGATAACATCGGGATTTGTCATTCTCTTTTTGAATGCCGCCGTTGTCAATGAAGCGGTTTGGTTATGCTGTCAGCTTTCTTCTGGTGATTTTAATGCTAACCAGCTGCCTGCGGTCAAAGCCCGCATCAACACCAATCCCCGTCAAGTTTTTCAGTAGTGGAAATGATAAAACGAAAGCGTTGGTTCTTTTTCTGCCAGGCCGTGGAGACAGCATTGATGCTTTTGAGCAAGCTGGATTCATATCGGCTTTACAGCAATCCACCCGTCCCCTGGACGCGCTGGTCGTAGACGCCCACATGGGCTACTACATGGATGGCTCATTACCCAGACGCATCCATGATGATATTTTGCTCCCATATCAACAAAAAGGTTACAGTCATTTTATTATTGTCGGGATTTCGATAGGCGGCTATGGAGCGGTATGGATCCGGCATGAATATGAGAACCTGATTTCCGGCATGGTATTGTTGGCACCTTACCTGGGCCCCGATACCCTGGCAGATGATATAAGAGCGACGGGTGATCTGCACGCGTGGCGCTCAAAGCTGGATTACCCAATCGATTTTGATGATTTGCCCTGGATTTGGCTGGATGACATGAATAAAGATGGCTATCCAAAATCAGGCAACATGCTTCTTGGTTTTGGAAACAGGGACAGGCTGAGAAATTCGGCAGAGTTATTGGCAACAATGCTGGAAGATTCTGCAGTATTCCGAATCAGTGGGGCTCACGATTGGGAAACCTGGAAGACCATCTGGTCTGACATCACTCAAAGCCGGCAATGGGCAGCAATTGACGATTCAAATAATGGGGTATTATGACCCCGTTAATAAACTGGAGAACAGGAAATGAAAAAACTTCACATCGCTCTTACGACAATGCTGCTGATACTCACTGCAAACACTGCCGACGCCAGAAACACGGTCGCGAGTTACAACATTCAGGACGTACTCAGCCAGGCCCAGCATGAAGGCAAACTTGAAGGTATTTCGTTTTACTTTGGTGACCAGACACATCCCGAAGTTATCACCAATCATGGTGAATTCAGAACCAATAAAAAGACCAATGCCTTCAATAAAAGCGATCTTGTAGCCTGCCAGTGGGTATTCATGTCCGCAATGCTGCAGTTGCATTCCCGCGCGAAAAGCCTGGGTGCAAATGCGGTCGTAAATATCAAATCGAACTACAAGGACAATGTGGTGAGTAGTGAAACCCAATTCTCATGTGGTGCGGGCGCGACCATGGCAGGAGTTGCACTGATTGGCACAATCGTTAAAACCAAATAATCAGCATTGCGGTATTTGGTTTATTCGCGATGGCGCCCAAACACTAACGACGTATTAATACCACCAAATGCAAAGTTGTTGTTCATTACATAATCCGTGTGGATTTCCCGTCCATTGCCTTGAATATAGTTCAAGGCTGCACAGCGTGGATCAACATTATCAAGGTTGATGGTTGGCGCAAACCAGTCATGGTTCATCATTTCTATTGCCAACCATGATTCAAGTGCGCCGCATGCTCCCAATGTATGGCCCATATAGCTTTTTAACGAACTGATTGATATATCGTTACCAAATACCGCCTGGGTGGCCTGAGACTCTGCAATATCGCCACGCTCAGTGGCGGTGCCGTGGGCACATACATATCCAATCTCTTCGGGCTTAAGGCCTGCATCCGCTAGCGACAACTCAATGGCAACTTGCATTGTTTCAGGTGAGGGTTGGGTCACATGTTCGCCATCTGAGTTTGTGCCAAAACCCAGTATTTCTGCATAAATGTTCGCACCACGCTCAAGTGCGTGATCCCGGTTCTCCAGGATAAGCGTGCAGGCACCTTCACCGATAACCAGACCGTCGCGATCACGATCAAATGGTCTGGGGCTCAATTCCGGTGAGTCATTCCGGGTGCTGGTGGCATACAAGGTATCAAATACGGCCGCCTCTGTCGGGCAAAGTTCTTCGGCGCCACCGGCGATCATGACATCCTGTGATCCGCTGCGGATAGTCTCGTAGGCGTAGCCTATGCCCAGGCTGCCGGATGTACAGGCGCTGGAAGAAGGAATGACCCTGCCCTTGAGTCCAAAAAACACTCCAATATTTACAGGTGCCGTATGCCCCATCATGCGGATATAGGTTGTGGCGGTGATTCCGCTGGTACTTTTGTTGGTTAACATACTGACAAAATCGGTAGCCGCATCCGTGCTGCCGGTAGATGAACCGTAAGAAACACCCGTGCGCCCGGACTGCAGCACCGCGCTGTCCAGTAGCCCTGCATCCCGTAAGGCCTGCTCACTGGCCGCGGTAGCCAGTAAAGAGACGCGGCTCATGGTGCGGATCCGTTTACGAATAAAACTTGCAGGTTTTTCGAAGTGTTTTACCGCCGCGGCCAGACGTGTATTCAGATCTTCATACACATCCCATTCATCAATGTACCGAATGCCACTCTTCAGCGCCCGCATATTTTGCGATATTTCCTGCCAGCTATTGCCGATCGGTGAAAATCCACCAAACCCGGTTACTACAACTCTCGACATCAGCACATCCCGCCGTTTACTGAAATCACCTGTCGGGTGATGTAGGCCGCATCCGCTGAACACAGGAATGCCACCATCGCAGCAACCTCCTCAGGTTTGCCTATTCTGCCTGCTGGTATGTTGGCAACAATTTGATCAACGGGCAGGTCTTCTGTCATTTCAGACTCGATCAAGCCCGGGGCAACGCAATTTACAGTGATTTTTTTCTTGGCAAGATCCAAAGCCAGGGCCTTGCTGGCACCAATGATACCGGCCTTGGCAGCGCTGTAATTCACCTGTCCATTGTGACCCATCAGCCCTGAAACCGAAGAGATGGTAACGATACGACCCGGCTTTCTTCTTCTAACCATGGGCAAGACCAGCGGGTGCAAAACATTGTAAAAACCATTGAGGTTGACATCGATCACGCGGTGCCAGTCTTCCTCAGAAAGAGCCGGGAACACCCCGTCCCTGGTGATACCTGCATTACAGACCACGCCATAATATGCCCCATGCTTAGCGATATCTGCTTCAATAGCCTGCCTGGTTTCTCCGGCCCTGGAAATATCAAAACTGATTAAACGGGCGTCCTTGGAAAACTCATTGATCGCCTGCAAAGTTAATTCAGCGCCATCCCTGTTACGTCCATAGTGAATCGCAATAGTGAAACCGTCTTTGGCAAGACGCAGCGCGATGGCCCTGCCGATACCTGAACTGGCACCGGTTACCAATATGCTTTTCTTATTCTCAGGCATTCAATGATGTCCCCCGGGGTAACTGCAATACCGAAAGCCTTGCCTCGATAATGGTTTTGTTATCTGACAGGATACGGCAATCAAATGAGCCCATTCCGTCATCGTTACGAATTTGCGTTTTGCACTCAACACGATATGTATCATGCAGCTTGAAGTATTGTTCCGCGCTGCGGAATCTGCGCGTCCCCAAAAGTAATCCAATGGCGGGTGGAGACCCTTCAACACGTTCAATCGCACCTGCGTGTACCGCAATGCATTGTGCCATGAACTCGATGCCAATATACGCAGGAACACCCAGGTTCCCCTCCAGAAAAGCGCTGTCATTACCAACCTGCCATTCACAGGCTGCAAATTCTGCTTCAATATCCACCAGCTCGTCCAGCAATAACATTGGTTTGCGATGAACGATGAACTCAGAGGCCAGCATGCCTTTTAACCGCTTCAATTGACTGGAAAGTTTCGCAGTGCTCAATTGTTTTCCAGCGCCTTGATGCGGCGTTCAACGTTATTGATCAGCACCTCTGGAGACCCAAACTGCAATTCATGGGTTTGTGCATCAACCGGCACCTGTACGGTTCTGGCTTTGGTGATCACCACTCCTTTCAAATTGCGTATTTTATAATCAACAACCAATCTGAGCTCCCATTCCACCAACGATGCAGTGACCATGACCTGCTGATTGAGGACAATCGGACTTATATAACGGATTTTTGAATCAACCACCGGCCATAAATAACCTGAATCAAGCATTCCTTCATAACTGTAATCCAGTTCCTCAAGCAAAGTACAACGAGCCAATTCGAAGTATTTGAAATATCGACCGTGCCAGACAACACCTGCAGGATCGATATCATGAAAAGGTGCGCGTATCGATTCAATCACTGATAAGCGCCGTGAACTGTCGAACTCAATCATGATTCGGCCGCTGAACCGGTTTGTTTTTGATCATCTCTGTTCCAGAAATCGTAAAAATTGAACCATTGTAACGGTCGGGCGGCAACCTGTTTTTCCAGGGCAGCCGCAAAACGCTGAGCCATTTGATTATAACTGTGCTGTCGATCCTTTCTGTCGGTTTTGAATTCATCTGTAAAGTGTTCGAACCTGACCCGATAGTGATCTTTTTTATGGAAACAATGCAGCAGGTATAACGGGCAATGCAACAGCTTGGCCAATACATATGGGCCAATTGGAAAGTCAGCCATTTCACCGAAAAACCTGGCCTCACATACCCGACCGTTAATACCAACCGGCACCCGATCGGCGGCAATGATGATCCACTCGCCTTTTTGCACCTTCTCTTTTAGCAATAACGCCAGTTCAAGGTCAATATCCGTTACCTGGATCAGGTTGATATTCGATGTTGCACCCGCATCGGACAACAAAGCCGCAAATTTCTCTGCATTTTGGTCATATAACAGGATATTGATCATCAGTGTCGGATGCCGGGCTGATATCCCCCTTGAATACTCCAGGTTTCCAAAGTGAGAGCCCAAAATGAGTGCGCCTCGCCCGGATGACACCAACCGATACAGCATTTCTTCCTCATCGGCTGGCATATCTATACCGTCCGGTGGGCTCGACAACGCGATGTATTTGTCCAGCAGGGATTGTCCAAAACTGAGAAAATGCCGGAATGACCACCAGATTAACGGTCCCCTGGAAAATTTCTCCGGATTGCGCTCCTTTACCCTTTTTAAAAAACCCATTGAAGCACGCCTGGCTTCGCCCCTGCGAACCAGAAAATACAGCATCACCGGAACCAGCACGATGTTAAAAACGGAGCGTCCCAAAACAGCATAAATAGACACCATAAAACGCATTCCACCTAATGCACCAGCCTCCCTCATCGATGCCCAGTGACTACTCATGATTGCTGCCGAACCGTTTTCCGTTCAAACAGTCGTCGTACCAGCTTAGGGAGACGAAGCAGCATTCCGGCTATTAAGCGGGTATGCATCCAGGTGATTTCCGCATTATCGCGTATATAATGAAAATGGGACTTGCCATCATCAGGGTAAACTATATTGACCGGGATATAGCTCAATCCAATGCCAGACCAAACAGCTCGTACCAGGATTTCTGGATCAAAAGCCATGCGCTCACCCGGCTTTCCAGACACGATTAATGAAACAACTGATTCGAGCGGGTAAATCCGGAAGCCACACAATGCATCTTCTATTTCTTTACTCAGGGTTTCCAGCCAGACCAGGTACAAAGTCAGAAAACGCCCGTAGTAGCGTAAGCCCGAAATGCTGTTATCAAAAACAGGGCGTCCACATATAATGTTTTGCGGATGTTCATGAGCCACCCTAAGCAGCTTTGGAATACTCTTGAGATCATGTTGGCCATCGGCATCGACCTGAAGTGCGTGGCTATAGCCGGCGAGCGACGCCTGCTGCAAACCCGTCATCACTGCACCACCTTTACCCAGATTATGTTCATGTTTTACCAGGGTCGCTCTGGCTGCTGAATTTTGCAGAAGTTGTTCAAGGTGATCGCTAACCGGTGCCGGGCTCGCATCATCAACAATAATCATTGGCATATTCAAGTCGACCAACTCCGGCAAGACCCTGCTAAACTGGTCCAGGTGATCATAATGAGGAATGACCAGACAGATGTTCATGCCGCTTTGCACCCAAAAATCAACCGGCCCAGCGAATGAATCTTGTCCGGGCTGGTGAATTCAAATTGCACCTCGTGCTTTTTTACCTGCAAAAGGGACAGCTCAACGATCGCAGGTGGAACAATGACGTTTTTATATTTTAGACGTACAACCTCAACAGGAGGGGATTTGAAACCCAATAAGCCAATGGAGCAACTGACCGCCCAATGGAGCTGAACGATGCCGGCCAACACCGGGTAGCCGGGGAAATGGCCTTCGAACCAGGGTAAATCCGGTGACAGGTCAAATAACAGGCGATGTTGATCCAAATCGCGAATAATGGACAAAACGGGAGGAAGTGTTTGATTTAATTTCGTACTGGAAACCCATTTGTCATTCTTCAATAGACAATCCAGATCAATTTCCTGCACGTATCGTGTCCTTTTCAGATATATATAGCCGGCGGGAATTATGGATCCAACAATGCCTTTCTCTTTTTATATCGGCGTCGAAACAGCCACTCCCCACCGCCCAATATAGCAATTATCAGGTAGGAATACAGCCCGTTATATAAGGCCCAGAACTGTAAGGACAGTGTGCTAGTCCACAGTGATACTAAACCATTGATAACAAAGAAAACTGCCCATAATGCTGTCAGCCTGTAAAGATAAAAGGGCGTATGTTTACTGATGGCAATACCGCGTGAGCGCACCATTCTCAGAAGCAAGGGTTCCCCGTTGCGCAAGGAATTGGCAAATATGGCAAATAATGCAAAATTTACCAGCGCAGGATAGTACAAAAGCAGGTTTGCATTATCCAGGACGATGGTCGTAATTGCATAGACAATAAAAATCAGTAATAACGGTAAAAGCACCACGCGGTCGGCAGTTTCAAATACACTAAATCGCATTGCCAGAATCACTAACAGAATGATGCCGAACAAGCTTGGCGGCAGGGTCTGTAAACCAAAATAAACCAGAAACGGATAAGCGACAACAAAACCCGTCGTGATGATACGAACGGTCAGTGCTTTATTCATAAACGCGATAAGCTGTTCAACACATCCTCTATCGTACGGACTTGTTTGAATTGCTCGGGCGGGATTTTTTTACCGGTTATTTCTTTGAGTTCCACCATTAAATCAACTGCATCGATACTGTCAATCTCGAGCTCCTCATAAAGATTGGCTTGCAAAGATATTTTTGATTCATCGACCTCAAACTGGTCGACCAGAATATCTTTAATGCGCAAATACAGTTGATCATTCTCCATGCCTGTATTGTAATTTGACCGGCACACCAAAGCGAACCAATTAGTACTAATTCTTTTCCACGTTCAAATTTTGCCGGTAGAAATCTAACAGGCGTGAGTTAAGTTGACGTGTCTCCTGTCGAGAGCCAATGCCACTGGAATGCGAGTGGTCAGTGTGCAGAGGTGGCTGGACCTGAATTGTAATCTTTGGACATTGCGGGGGAGCTTTGTACCAGGGCACGTTTTTCGACAGGAAACCGTCTTCTGAGCACTGGATCAGCACTGGTAATATCTTGGCCTGCGAGCGAATGGCCACTGCCGCTGCACCCAGCCTGAACTGCAATTCCTGTCCAGGAACAGAACGTGTTCCTTCTGGAAATAAAATCAATGAAGCTCCGGCTCTGAGCCTGTCGACACAACTGCTCAACAACTCACCGGGATCGTCACCGGCAATATACCTGGTCGCCAGGGCAACACCACGCATAAACGGATTTCTGACAATGGCACCCTTGACCACGCAATCCGATAAAGGAAACATTGAAACCAGAAAAACAACATCAATCAATGTTGGGTGGTTGGCGATAACCAGGTAGTTCTGGCCTTCACTAACATATTCCAGCCCGCTAATTTTATACGTAATAACACCAACACCCTGCATGAATCTGATAAAAACCCCAAATGCTGACCCCACCAGTTTTCTGGCCAAATGCTGTCTTCGGTCATGGTTTCGAATGAACAAGAACATCAGCGGGAAAACAATGATGCTCAACAACAGACCACCCAATCCAAACAACACAAAACTGAGCCCGGTCGCAAATACTCTCCAGAAATAGTTCAACTTGGTCAAGTGATTCCCGAAATGGCAACTCGGGTCGTAACCCGATATTGGTCCAGATAAATAAGCATACACATTTCTGTTTCGGTTTTTTTGGGTATCATACATGTTGCCCGACTCGGAAATATCCCATTCAACAGGCCAGGGAACGATTATTAAGTCCAGATACCCGCTACCACACTCGATAAATCATGCACTGTCGATCGAAAAGCTTCTTGATATTGGACCGGTAAATGATAGTTGCCCGGCACCAAGGGCAAGGATCGCTGTCGCGAAATGCCCGGCCCTGGTGAAAGCAGGACGAAAAGACTGCCACTATCTTCTCGGTCGCTTGTTGGACTCGATATCATTACAGGCAAAAAACGAATGGTATGTGACCTATCTGGCAAATGGCGCGCCACAGCTCATTTCTGATCAGGGTAGCGGACTCTCAATCAGCATGGCGCGCACGGGTCGGTGGCTGATTGCAGGAGTCTCCCTGGTCGCCGGAATTGGTATCGACATCGAATCAATTAAACCGCGTACTCAACTGAATGAAAAAGCCGGCTTCCTGAACTGGAAGATTCCGATAACCGATCTACATGACTTTTACGCTAACTGGACACTCTGGGAAGCCAGCGCAAAATGCGTCAATGGCAGCGTATTTATGGCGAATAATCGTGGCTTTGAACAATTGTGCCAGGGCGATACCCGTGGCAAACTGGCTCATATCGGGGACTGGTACGGATTGCACGAGGAATTAGGCGGCGAAGTTTACTATGCCCTGGTTCTAAACGGCCGTTCCAGTCGCGAATTGAGTTTTAGCAATCAGCGACTGAAGGATACCCGACCCTGGCCATTGCCACATACCACCCTTGCCAGGCCGGATACCAATCTGCCAAATCAATGCGTATAGTCATATCTCATTACACCGCTACCTCTGCCCTGGGTCACGGCATTACAGCCATTGGCGATGCAATTTGTGACAGGCGATCCGGGCTGGTTCAAAACGATATGCAGCATTGTGATCTGGATACCTGGATTGGACGGGTTGAATCTGTGCGATCCACCAGGCTACCACCCGCGCTTGAACATCTGACCAGCCGAAACAACCAGTTGTCCTGGCTGGGTTTGCAGCAAGACGGCATGTTGCAGGCTATTGAACTGTTAAAGCAACAACTGGGCGCCGGGCGAATAGGGATAGTCATCGGTACCAGCACATCCAGCATCGGCAGAACCGAAGAAGGCTATGCAGCAAAGGGTAAAGACCTGGTCATGCCGCCAACTTTTCAACAAGCCGAGATTCATAACCTGCATTCTGCCGGGATTTTTGTGGCACATGCGACCGGCATCAAAGGTCCTTCGCTGACGATCAGTACAGCCTGCTCCTCAGGCGCAAAAGTATTTGCGACTGCCTCCAGATGGATCAAATATGGCCTGGTCGACGCCGTTTTGGTCGGTGGTGTGGATTCGCTTTGTTTAAGCGTGCTATATGGTTTTAACTCACTCGAATTGCTGTCTACTGAGCCGTGCCGCCCTTTCGACCAACGCCGGGATGGTATCAGTCTCGGTGAGGCAGCGTGTTTTGCGATTCTGACATCAGCTGAGTTGGCACCTGAAGCCGAAATAGAATTGCTGGGGTATGGTGAGAGTTCCGATGCCTATCACATGTCTCACCCACACCCCGAGGGCAAGGGTGCCATTTTGGCAATCGACAGAGCCCTTGAAGACGCTCAACTGTCAGCGGCCGACATCGAGTATATCAATCTGCATGGCACCGCCAGCAAAGCCAATGATTTGATAGAGAACCTCGCACTGGCGAAAAGGTTTCCCCGGTCATGCCTGGCGAGTTCTACCAAGGGCTGGACAGGCCACACCCTGGGTACGGCAGGTATTCTTGAGTCAGTAATCTCGATGGAGGTAATCAAAACCGGTTTGGTCCCTGGAACATTAAATTGCAATAATCCGGATAATGCATTTGAGTTCCCGATTCAGCTTGAAAACACTCAAACACCGGTTTGCAGGGTGCTTAGTAATTCATTTGGCTTCGGCGGTAACAATGCCGCACTTATTTTTGGACGTATGAATGATTGAACTCGAGATCGCAGGAATTGGATTGTGGAGTCCAATGTTCGCAAATAGCCTGGAATTTTCTGCCGGTATAAGAGCCGGCAGCTGGCACGATGAAACAAGGCTTCAACCCGACATGATTCCTGCAAGGGAACGCCGCCGGGCCCCACTATCTGTCAAAATGGCGGTTGAGGTCATGGCTCAGGCCTGTAACATGGCTGATTTTGACCCCGCGGATGCTGCAGTTGTATTTTCATCCGCCATGGGTGACATGCAAATCACAGATTACCTGTGTGAGACACTTGCTTCACCGCCGCGTCTGGTTTCTCCAACCCGCTTTCATAACTCGGTACACAACGCAACCACCGGTTACTGGTCGATCGCTGCTCAATGCAACACGCCGACCAATGCGGTTTCAGCTTTTGGCTACACTGCCCCGATGGCCTTGATAGAGGCGGCCATTCAGGTTCATGAGGAAGGTCGCCCGGTCCTGTTAGTCATGCAGGAAATGGCAGCGCCGCCCGCCCTGCAAATCAGCTGTCCATCGAGCCAGCCTTTTACATGTAGTTTTTTGATGACCCCCAAAGGACATTGTAGTCATTCTCTTGCCAGCCTGCGGATTGAACCTGCGGTGGGGAAGATAGACTGGCCTGAATTGCCAACCGGCTTAGCTGATGAGTTTAAAGGTAACCCCGCAGCGAAAATTTTACCGTTGATTTCCGTCCTGTTGAACAAGCAGCCTGGCGTCCCGGTCAAATCCGGGGCTCTCGCAAACGACCACATATTGAATTATCCGTTATCGTCAAATACCTGTATCAAGATTCGCGCAACGGTCCACTAAACGTATGACAACCAGTGAAAAGTTAACTGACATCAGCTGTGACGTAGCAATTGTAGGCGGCGGCCTGGCTGGCATGACGCTGGCCCTGCAACTTAAACGTGCATCACCGGGGCTGGATATTGTCGTGCTGGAGAGAAACAGTTTTCCGCCGCCAGCAGCAGCACATAAGGTCGGCGAGTCCACCGTTGAAATTGGCGCACACTATTTATCAAATGTTCTGGGCCTCGAAACTTTACTGGAAACCACTCAACTGCGTAAATTTGGTTTACGGTTTTTCTTTGGCGCCGGCAAGCACCGGGACCTGGCTGCAGCCGATGAGTTGGGGGCCAGCGACTTCTTGCCCATCATCAGTTACCAACTGGACCGAGGGCGTCTGGAAGCTGATTTGGCGGCCTTGTTACTTACAAATGGTGTTCGCTTGCTGACCGGTTGTTTGGTCAGACAGGTTGCACTTGCTTCTGCTGCCGGCTTGCACGAGATAAAGGTGTCACAGGCACAAGAAAACTGGGCGCTAAAGTGCCGCTGGCTGGTGGATGCCGCATCCCGTTTTGGCTTGTTGAAGCGTCATATGGGCTTACAGAAGCCCAGCCCCCATGACATCAATGCAGCATGGTGCCGACTGGACACCAGTATTGATATAGATAGTTGGTCCGAAAAGTCTGCATGGCGCGACCGCTGCAATGGGGTGCCCAGACGTTTGTCTACCAACCACCTGATGGGAAGTGGTTACTGGGCGTGGATTATCCCCCTGGTTGATGGTCGCACCAGCATAGGGTTGGTAGCAGACTCCGGACAGTACCCTCTGGATTCCTATAACAATTTCGACAAACTATTAAGCTGGCTTTCAGCAGAACAACCACTGCTGGCCGAGAATCTGGCAGCCAGCCGGGAGTCCTTGATGGATTTCAAATTCCTTCGACACTTTTCTCATGACAGTAAAAAGGTCTGGTCAGGTGACCGCTGGGCAATGACCGGTGAATCCGGCGTTTTTGCAGACCCGTATTACTCTCCGGGGACAGACTTCATCGCCATCAGCAACACTTTTATATGTCACCTGATCACCCAGGAACGCACGCAGGCCTTGTGTCAGTTTCATGCCGGAATTTATCAGAATATGTACAAGTCATTTTTCAGCAGCACCATGAGCCTGTACCTGCAACAGTACCCGGGCTTTGGTGATACCCGCCTGATGGTGTTGAAATCAACCTGGGATTACGCTTATTACTGGTTGGTACTAGCCTGGTTATTTTTCCGGGGCGTAATGACTGATATTGCCTTTATTCAATCAATCGAACCGGAACTCGGTAAAATTCGACTTCTCAATGAGTCCTTACAGGCGGCATTCAGGTTACGCGCTGCAAGGAAATACAACGCCCCCGGACAGGGTCGTTTTTTTGACCAGGTCGAAATTCCGATACTGGCTGATTCCAATGCCCAATTATTGAGACCGACAGGCAATCTAAAGCGCGAATTTAAGGAAAACTGTAACCGTCTTGAAGCACTCGCACAGCAACTACTTGATATTCTGGAACAAAAGACTAGCGGCAGCCATGGCCAAAACAGCCTGTTAGGCGACCTCAGTTCGCGTCTGGACTGATACGCTGTTTGTAGAGGCTACTACCCGCCCAGGCCAGAAGAAAACTGCTGATTGAACCTATCGCGACCGTCAGGCCCAGAAACTTCAAAACCGGAATGGAGGACATCGCCAGAATTCCAAATGTCGCTGTGGTGGTTGCAGCACAGGCAAGTACTGCATGTCGGGTGGCCATCTGACCGTCAGATGTTTCCTGTCTGCTGAGAAACAATGCATAGTCGAGCCCCAGGCCAATGACCAACAGCAATGCAACCAGGTGAATGATGGTCAAACCATCGTGTAAGCTCACCACTGTCGCGACTGTCACCGACAGTGCTGAAACCACGGTCACAGCAATCCAGGCGATTCTCTGTACTTGTCTCTGATCAATGAGCAACAGCATAATGATGGCCAGTGATGCAAACAGGATGGTCTTTAGTGCCCCGACACGGTAGTTACTGACCAGCGCCTGAGATGACTGCTGAAGATCTATCAGATCCACATCGATATCCCATGTTTTGATTCTGACAGCCAATTTTTCAGGCTGTGGCTGGCTCAGACTGATCAACGAAACCCATTGGCCTGCGACGAAAATCAAATGGGATTCCAGCCAGGACGCAAGCTCGGTGTTTGCAATGAACTCCGGCGTTAAACTGGCAAAGTGTTTTACACTATCTGCATTCTGTAAAAATGGCACAAATGCATCCTCTCGAAATGCAGACCCTTGCAATGCCTCATTCAATCGCGTGGCCAACTGCTCAGACCCGGGTATGGTCGCCTGCCGTCGTTTTTGCAGATGTTGGCTGGGCAATAACTGGCTGGCAGACTGCCAACCACCCAGGAAGCCATCGTTTACCGCCTCTTGCAATAAAGTGTCAAGCGCTTCGTTTTGACGCAATAATGTCTCAAGTGATGTTGCATGCAAAACCAGTTGATAGCGCATATCAGCCGTAGCTGCTGCAGATCGCAATGTATTGTCGGTTAATAATCGCTGTTTCGGCACCGGGCTCAAACTGGAAAGTTGATCGTCCCAGATTTTGCCCTCGCCAAGATACTGTATTGCCAGAACTGACAGTACAACACACGCCAATGCAGGTAAAAATACCAGCTTGGGAGATATTGAAGCCAACAAGCCTTGTGCCTTGCCACATGCCGGCCCGGTAATGAGTTGTGGCAGCCAGGTTCGTGTCACAAGGGCGGCAACTATCACGCCGGTTGCGGTAAACAATCCTAACTGTGCCAATCCCTGGGAACCGGATAATGACAGTGCAACATAGGCAATTGCAGTACTCAGCGCACCGATTCGCAAGGTAGGCCAAATAGCTTTGATAGCGTCTGCAGGCGCGTTTTTGCGGGAATGACTAAACAGATGTAAGGGGTAGTCGATTGCTATACCCATGAGCGTAAATCCAAATGCCAGCGTAATCCCGTGCACACTTCCAAAGACCAGCGTTATCAACGCAAGACCAACCAAAAAACCCATAGCCAGCGGCAATGACACGATCAGCAGCAATCGCGGCTTTCGATAGATTAGCAGCAATATCAGCATCAAAACTGCGCTCGCTAACATGGTTCGTTTTTTTGCTTCCGCCCTGATTATCTCTTGTAACTCGACACCAAACGCACCAACACCGGTAATTTCGATTTCTACACCATCAGGCTTATTAATGTCAGAAAACGCGTTTCGGATGGTCTCTATCGCCAGGGCCTGCGCACCTAAATCGCTCGCTACCGCCTTTGTTTCTGCCATTAAAACAGCACTTCCGTTACCGCTGAACCAGATTCCTTCAGCCGTGTTGGCCGGTGCCAGGCGTTGGAGGATGCTGAGAGTTTGTAAGAATGGGTCTTTGGCGATCAGTTTTAACAGCAAATCACCGCCGCCAAACGCCAGGTCCCTTTGTCGTGACTCGATGGCCTTGTGCAATGAGGCCTTGCTGAAATCTATGTCTTCCAGTAGCAGATAGTAGCTGTTAACCGGTTCGGGAATGCCGCTGGACTCAATCTCGAAATCACCGTTGAGAACATTTACAAATATCTGCCCGGTCGCCAGTTTCTGCTTCAATTGATCGCTGAAACCCGCCAAACGATCGTGCTCAACACCACTCAGGCCAATCACCAGTAAACGGGACCCGGGCCCGTTTCTCAGCTGCTCAAGCAGTATTTGGTGGTTAAGCGTATTGCTGTCGGGGAAAAACACACCAAGGTTAAAATTCAACTGCAAACGAAAACTCAAAATAGCCAACGACAGAATGGCCAGGGCCACCCACGCCATGGATATATGCCGCTTTGAGCCCGTCATGATGAGGGTGCTGCCCCCTGGAATTCCATCAGACTCCATTCACCTGGCTTGAGGTCAATTCTGATGCTGATGATGTTGGTCTCATTACCCCTGACAAGCATTGAGGTCAAATGTTTTGCCAACCGGTTGGATTTGGGCTTCAATCGCAAAAACCAATCATGCTCTGTGCCGGTTAATTCAAGCTGGAATTGCGATGAAAGTTTATCAGTATCCCCGGCGAGAACTGCCTCAATGCCACTGAGCATCGTTCGCATCGGTTTACTTTTGCTCAGTGAAAGCCGCTGGCTCGTCCCTTCCCTGCTGATTTCAATAAATGTATCGGTAATCAGGTAGGATTCACTAAAAGGTGTTTCGATGACCTTGCGCAGTCGTCCTTTTTTGATGTAATCAATATGACCCGTAAGCACAATAGGCTGTTTGAACATGGGGTTATGCCGCTCCTCGCGGAAACTAACCCGGTCTGGAGGGGTAACCGCGGTATTGGTCAACACCTCATGAACATCAAACCCCTGTGCGTTAGCTGAAATCAGAATCAGAATGCAAAGCATGATTCGATTCAACCCCCTGCCTGATTTGCTTTCAGGTGGGGGAGCCAGCATTTTGCTATTTGGCCAAATTCTCATATTGGCCCATTATATCTTCTCTGGATAATTTCCCTGTTTCCAGGCGTGGAAGTGCAGAAACCATGTAAACCGGGCGGGGCAGAAAAACGGGTTCTACGCGCTTTTTCAGCGACTGGTTGATTTCAGCCACACTCATATTGGGGGCTACAACCATTGCTGCAAGACGACCCTGCCCGCCCTTCGGCAAGAAAACCACACCATCAACAACTCCTTCAATATCCAACAAGCACCGGTTCAAGTCAGCAAGAGAACCCCGCTTTCCGGCAATATTGATCATATCCTGATGACGTCCCAGCCAGTTAAAATGATTGCTGTCGACAATTTCCAGGTGATCACAGAGTTCAATCTCACACGGCAGGTGTTTCGCATTGACATAAATCCTGTCTTTGCAAACTCTGAATTCAAAGATGGGGGATTTTTGCCAAAGCGATTCTGAGGCAGTATGCCGACGGGCTAGTATTCCAGATTCGCTAGAGCCGAATACCTCTACAAGCAGTGCACCAAAAAGGTTTTCCAATTTCTCAGCCAGAGTTCCGGACATGGGTGCTGTAGCACTGAAAATTCGCTTGACCTTTACAGGTTTAACCTCAGATCTCACCAGTGCATCAAGGTGGACAGGCGAAGAAACCAGCGCCCTTTGCCCAGGAAGAGACTCAAGTGCATCGGCGATATCCTGTGGATAGAACGGGGTTCGATGGCACACAGCAACATTTGCAAACAATGGTAAGAGTATGGACGTCTCAAAACCCCACATATGCTGTGGAGGAACCGTTGCCAGCAAATTTAGTTGCCCACTAACATCCGCCAGTAATAATTTTGCGTTAGCAAGACTACTGTCTCGAATGGTTCTCCAATATTTCAGATTTGGTGATGGCTCCCCGGTACTACCGGAAGTGAATGCAATCGCACAAAGCTGATCTGCTGAAATTTGTGGCACTTCAATCTGTTTTGATTGTTGAGAGATGCTGGATTCATCCAACTGCCGGATTGTCTGCTCAGTAAGCAGCGCTTCATCCAGCGTATAGCTGTCCGGATAGGTCTTTGCCAGTTTTTCCAATGTACCGGCAAGGCGGTTAGGGGGCATCAATGTACACTGGCCGGCAATAACCGATGCACAGAATCCAAGCAAGTATTGATAACGGTCAGTCAGGAGATTGAATACATATTGATGACCGGGAAGTTGTGCGGCAAGCGCTGATGCCCGCTCAATGAATTCACCCACATTTACTTCGCCATCTATTGCATGGGCAATGATCTCATCGGCATTACGGTTGGTAATCGGCGAATAGTTTCCAGGTTTCAACAACCTATCCTTACCACAATCGGGTCAAGTATTTGGGTCAGACTATGCAAATTGAATTTATGCCGAGTTGGCGATGATATAGTCATTCAGGCTGCGAAGTGTTCCAAATGCCTGCTGCATATTTTTATCATCCGCCTTCAGCTGAATTGAATAATTTTGGGTGATGGCGAGTGCCAGTTCCAGTGCGTCAATTGAATCCAGACCCAGGCCGTCGCCGAATAAAGGCTCTTCCGGCTCAATTTCTGCCGCGCTGATGTCTTCAAGATTCAACGATTCCACGATTAATTCTGCCAAGTTTAATTCTTGATCTGTCTGTTTCTGCATATTCAATTGTTACCCGTTTCTGCGTATGTTAAATCTAAAAATGTATGATAGTGTGTAGATTCAGATAAGCAAGAATTCAATCATCCAGACATCATATGAAAATCAACAATACTGATGTGCTCATCATCGGTGGGGGTCCAGCAGGGACCACCGTGGGGGCCTTGCTGAGAAAAAAAGGATTTGAGGTTGTCTTGCTGGAAAAAGGCCAACATCCCCGCTTTCATATTGGTGAGTCACTACTACCAATGAACCTTCCGATACTTGAACGCTTGGGTGTGCTGGACAAAATCAAAGAAATCGGTGTACCAAAACCCGGTGCTGACTTTACCGTTGGAAACAGTGGCCAGGATACACAGACGTTCCATTTTGACCGTGCACTTGGGAATAGTCCGGGTTCAGCATTCGAAGTACGCCGCTCAGAGTTTGACCAGGTGCTGTTCCGGAACTGCCAGGAAAAAGGGGTACAAACCTTCGAGAACATGGAAGTTCGCAAGACCACCTCATTGGGCCAGTCTGTTAACAGGGTTGAAGCCGTTGACAGCAATGGTGATGCCCATATTTGGCAAGCCCGGTTTCTGATTGACGCCTCCGGCCGGGACACGTTTCTCGCCCGCAAAAATGGCTGGAAAAAACGCAATCCCAGGCATGCCAGTGCGGCAGTTTTTACTCATTTCAAAGATGTAAAACGCCGTGCGGGAACAGACCAGGGGAACATCAGCATTTACTGGTTTGAAAGCGGCTGGGTCTGGATGATTCCCCTGCGCGATGACATCATGAGTATCGGAGTTGTAAGCCTGCCTGCTCATCTGCGTACCCGCAAAGGAACACTGGATGATTTTTTAGTTGATACCTTGGCAAATCTTGAGGAAGCGCGTGAGCGGATGGTCAACGCCAAGGCAGTCATGCCGGCCCAGGCTACCGGCAACTATTCCTATTTGGCCGAACGCATGGCCGGGCCGGGCTTTGTAATGATCGGCGATGCTTTCGCCTTTATTGATCCGGTATTTTCCAGCGGTGTCTATCTTGCGATGCATGCTGCCGAACAGGCTGTTCCAGTTGCCGAGGCCTGGCTTACGGGAAACCGTCGACAATACCGGACAACATGCAAGCGGTTCGAACGTGGGATAAACCGGGGCATCGCCAATTTCTCCTGGTTTATCTACCGCTTCACCACACCGGTTATGAAAAACCTGATGAGCGATCCACGCAACATCCTGCAGGTTGAACAGGCGGTTATTTCGATGCTGGCAGGCGACGTTTTTAACAATCCTAATGTCGCGCGTCGATTGCTGGTTTTCAAAGTAATATATGCAATATCCTGGCTTTTAAACTGGCGCTCGGCGCTCGCCTTCCGCAAGGACAGGATCGCCAGCGTACGAGCAGAAAACGACCTGTGACTGTGCCGCTAATAAATAAGATGGAACGAACAACAGAAATCACCATCGGTGCAAGCAGGATGCGAGCATTGGATATTCAGCTGGGCAAGCTTCCGAATCAACCCTCCGCCAAACATAATTTATTGTTGGGTTTTGATTTTGGCGCAGATGCCCGCAAGACAACGCACCCGGCGACGATCAATCTTCGACTCCAGCCTCTTGAACAGGATCAGGTGCTTGAATACTGGTGGTATGCAGGTCAGGTAAATTACAGCAAATTCGGTTCGGTACGAATTGCAGAATGTGACGATTATGCTGTTGCTATTATTGAGAAGCCTCCTACAAGTGCAGATAATTTCAGTGAGCAAACACGCGAGGCCTATTGCAGGTTGCTGACAGCCATACACTCAACTCAGCATGCAAAACTGGTGAAAGTATGGAATTATTTTGGTGGTATAAACGTCGGAAACGGAGATTCAGAGAAATACAGGCAATTTTCTATTGGTCGCGCCCAGGCTTTCGAAGATATGGGGATTGGCAACGACAACGCCCCCACCGGCACCGCGATTGGCACACAGGGAAATAGTGGCCTGGTGTTGATCGCATTGGCTTCAAACCGACGCTTTCAGGCAGTAGAAAATCCTCGTCAGGTCAGTGCTTATAAGTATCCCAGAATGTATGGTCCAAGCAGCCCCAAATTTAGTCGGGGTGGTTTTGTCTCCTTAGCCAACCACAAGTTGTATTTGATTTCCGGAACTGCTTCAGTCGTTGGTCACAACTCAAACTTTCCTTATGATGCATCGCTTCAAACTGTTGAAACAAAGAAGAATCTCCTGAGCCTGTGCGAAGCGATCACTGCCAGGAGCGTTGAAAAAATCAAGTTTTCACTGGATGGTGAGAGTGTTTTGCGGGTGTATGTGAAAAACCCTGATGATTATCCGGATATCGCCCGGGAACTGGCAGACGAAGCAGTTTTGAACCATCGAAATGTGATCTTTTTGCATGGCACTATTTGCAGGAAGGAGCTCATGGTGGAAATAGACGGTGTCAAAGCCGTTTAGACATTGATAATGAAATATTTGTTAAACTTGAAACCCCACGAACATAGATGAGGGCGAAGCGATGAAACGGTATCTTAAATTGACGGTTTTCGCCTACCTGCTGCTAGCAACTCAGGTCTTGTTTGCCGCACAAACCGCAGGGGATTATGTTGATGACAGTATTTTGCACAGTCGGGTGAAGTCTGCTCTGGTAGGCAATAATTTTTTTACTGGCATGGAAATTAACATCGAAGTCGTTAATGGCGTCGTGCAGTTAGCTGGATTCGTAGATTCCGATAGGCAGCGGCAAAATGCTGGCGATCTTGCAAGTAATGTGAATGGAGTAATCAGCTTAAGCAACCAACTTTACCAAAAGTCCGGTCAGCGGTCTGCCGGTCAAGTGGTAGATGACACCTTGATTGCCACCAGAGTTAAGGCTGGGCTCGGTGGAGACTTGAGCGTCAATGTTGACGTTTATAACGGTGTTGTATTACTTAGCGGCTTTGTTAACAACCGCGATGAAAAAGATACGGCCGTCACTGTTGCAAAAAGTGTCAGCCATGTTAAAAAAGTAATTGTTGGTATCGATACTACGAAAAAATAAGGGATGGGGTCAGAGTAAAGTGCCAGAGTACTACTCTGGCACTTTACTCTGACCCCCGCTTCTTAACCCCCGCTTCATGACCCCCGCTTCTGACCATGCTTTACTTGACCTGCCTCAACAACCAATCACCGCAAACTCACTACACTACAGCCTGACAAACAACTGCTTCGTAGCATATGCCAAACATTCAAACTGATATCACCAGCCCGCCAGATTTGGCAAAAAAATCAGGCACCGGGCCCATCCGCCTGCACCAGCCTGTTTACCTTGACACCATCCCGCCGTGTAACCATGCCTGCCCGGCCGGGGAAAATATCCAGGCCTGGCTTGCATTGTCCCAGGAGGGTCGTTTTGAGGAGGCCTGGCATACTCTGGTTAACGACAATCCCATGCCGGCGGTGCATGGGCGGGTTTGTTATCACCCCTGTGAAACCAGTTGCAACCGCACCCAGGTCGATGATGCTGTCAGTATCCATGCCGTAGAGCGGTTTCTTGGCGACATGGCATTGGAAAAAGGCTGGAAACCCAATATTGATGTACGAGCCACCGGTAAGAAAATCCTGATCGTCGGCGCCGGTCCATCCGGACTGTCCGCAGCCTGGCACCTGGCCCGCATGGGTCACGCGGTTGAAATACATGAAGCCGGCCCGATGGCCGGTGGCATGATGCGCTTTGGTATACCTGCCTATCGCTTACCCAGAGATGTCCTCGATGCCGAAGTCAAAACCATCCAGGACATCGGCGTCACCTTACGTCTCGATACCAAGGTTGAAGATGTCCTCGCCACCAAGAAAGAAGGTGGCTTCGACGCTGTTTTTATGGCCGTCGGTGCGCATCTTGCAAAGAAAATAGACATCCCGGCCCGTGAAGCCGGAAAAATCCTCGACGCTGTCAGTTACCTGGCCTCAGTCGAAGCAGGTGAAGCTCCCAAACTGGGTCGCCGTGTCGCCATTTATGGAGGCGGCAACACCGCCATGGATGCCGCCCGTACGGCCAAGCGCCTGGGTGCGGAAGAAGCCATGATCATCTACCGGCGCGACCGGGAACATATGCCCGCGCATGACTTTGAGGCCACCGAGGCCGAAGAGGAGGGTATCAAGATCAACTGGCTGCGCACGATCCGCCAGATAGACAGTACCGAATTCCAGGTCGAAGTCATGGAAATCGACGAAAACGGTCGGCCCCAACCAACCGGGGAAATCGAAACCCTCGAAGTGGACAGCCTGGTGCTGGCTCTCGGCCAGAATGTCGATACCACCATTCTCGAATCCATACCCGGCGTTGAGCTCGATTGGGATGGAGTGGTTGAAGTCGGACCCAATATGATGACCGGTGCGACCGGCATATTCGCAGGCGGCGACATGGTGCCATCGGAACGCACGGTGACCATTGCCACCGGGCACGGCAAAAAAGCCGCCCACCATATCGATGCGTGGCTGCGCGGTGAGGAATACGTCAAACAAAGCACCGAGCCGAGTGTTGATTTCAGTGCCCTGCACCTCTGGTATCACAGTGATGCACAGCAACGTCAGCAACCCGAAATACCGGCAGCGCAACGCAATCACGACTTCAGGGAAGTGACTGGGGGACTTAGCATAAAAGAGGTCCTGTTCGAATCCTCACGTTGTTATTCCTGCGGAAACTGCTTTGAGTGCGACGGCTGCTTCGGTGCCTGTCCGGAAAGTGCCATTATCAAACTGGGTAAGGGTTTACGTTACGAGATCGACTACGACCGTTGTACCGGCTGCGAGGCCTGCTTTTTGCAATGCCCCTGTCACGCCATGGAAATGGTCGATGTCCGGAGTAACGTATGAACACGAAAAACAACAACAAGCACACTGAAATGACCTGTCTTGAAGGCAACGAGGCCGCAGCCAGAATCGCCTATCAGTTCAGTGAAATCTGCGCCATTTACCCGATAACACCATCATCGACCATGGCCGAACTGGCCGATGAATGGTCAAACAGCCAAAAACCCAACCTGTGGGGGGATATCCCCACCGTGATTGAGATGCAGCACGAAGGTGGTGCAGCTGGTACCGTTCATGGAGCATTACAGGCCGGCGCTTTGTCCACCACCTTCACAGCATCCCAGGGTTTGATGTTGATGTTGCCTAACATGTACAAGATTGCCGGTGAGCTGACACCGACCGTTTTTCATGTGGCAGCACGCTCGCTGGCAGCCCAGGGCTTATCCATATTCGGCGATCACCAGGACGTGATGGCCGCCCGCACCACCGGTTTTGCCATGCTGGCATCTTCCTGTGTTCAGGAGGCCCAGGATCTGGCACTGATCGCCCACCTGGCAACACTCGAATCGCGGGTTCCATTCCTGCACTTCTTCGATGGTTTCCGCACCTCGCATGAGATCAACAAGATCGTGCCACTTGAACCCGAAAACATCAGGGAGTTGGTCG
>PVMS01090386.1_pt1 | contig 26239 bp, 27 predicted proteins | sample 1853461 | NCBI WGS metagenome assembly PVMS01 (sample SAMN08582032, study PRJNA380276) | Marine sediment metagenome, whole genome shotgun sequencing project. | isolation source: ocean sediment barecode stripped | collected 2017
AAACGCGGGCAGTGGAAGTCTTGCGACGACCGGTTCCGTAGTATTGGGTAGCTGACATAGATAATATCCGTTAGATGTTCAGTGCTTGCGGCTGCTGCGCTGTGTGTGGGTGCTCGCTGCCGGCGTACACCTTCAATTTTTTGAACATGGCGCGACCCAGCGGGTTGCGTGGCAACATGCCTTTTACCGCTCCCTGGATGACCCGCTCAGGTGCCTTGTCGAGCAATTTCTCGAAGGAAATCGACTTCAGGCCACCCGGGTATCCGGTGTGGTGGTGATACATTTTATCGGTCGCCTTGGCGCCGGTTACCCGCACTTTCTCGGCATTGACCACGACGATGTAGTCGCCGGTGTCAACGTGAGGGGTATATTCCGCCTTGTGTTTGCCGCGCAGACGGTGCGCGATCTCGGTAGCCAATCGACCCAGGGTCTTGTCAGCAGCGTCTACCACGAACCAGTCGCGGGTCACTTCTTCTGCTTTGGCACTAAAAGTTTTCATCAATAACTGCCTCTTGGAGGAGTCCAATTTCGAGGGGGCGAATACTAATCAAAGGGTGAGTCCATATCAAGCGGTAAATTAAATAAAATTCACGGCTTCCCGGGGGACCACATACCGCCTGGATCCGGGGCTACGCCCCGTTGGGCTCGGGGGCTACTTCCCGCCGGGATCGGGGTGTCGGGCCGTTTGGAATCGCGGGGGTCGGGCCGTTTGCGAGCAGGGCTGGCCGCCTGGTTCGCTTAGGGTGGGGCATGCACTCTCCAGGCGGCCAGCCCTGCTCACAAACTCGAATGTCGCTCTGTAAAGGCATCGCTGCCGTCGATGACTCCACAATCCAAGGCAGCATAGCCGTCAACTACCCGGAGAGTGCATGCCCCACCCTAAGCGAACCGGGTAGTTGACGGCTCTGATGCCGGCCCGAAACAGAAAAAACCGGTTTTGCCTTAAATACGATGGCGGCATCTGGCGCCCGATATAGTAAAAAATCAACCCTCAGCGGTCTAAGGCTTGTGCTCCCTGGCCAGATACTCGTATGACTGCATCTCCTGCAAGCGGGAAACAGTCCGCTGGAACTCGAATTCCAGCCGAGCGCCGCCGTACAACTCCAGCAGGGGTTTGGCCGCGGCCAGCACCAGCTTGACGTTGCGGTCATAGAACTCGTCGACCAGATTCACAAAACGGCGGGCCTGGTCATCCATTTCCGGCTCAAAGGCCGGCACCCCGGAAATCAGCACCGCGTGGAATATGCGGGCCAGTTCGATATAGTCATTCTGGGAGCGAGGGCCGTCGCACAGCTCCGCGAAGTCAAACCAGGCCACATCGTCCGCCACACAGCGGCAGGTCAGGTAACGGCCGTTGATCTCCAGCCGCTCCCAGTGCTTTCCCGGCTGTGGCGCCAGGCGGTCAAAGCTGTCGCGCAAGCTCTGGTCAGCGCCCTCATCCAGAGGGAAATGGTACAACTCGGCCTGTTGCAAGGTGCGCAACCGGTAATCAACCCCGGCATCCACATTCACCACTTTGGTGTACTTTTCCAACAGGGCGATCGCCGGCAGGAAACGCTGACGCTGCAGGCCGTTCTCGTACAGCTTTTCAGGCACAATATTAGAGGTCGCCACCAGGGTGACTCCGCGGGCGAAAAGTCCTTCCATCAAGCCTCCCAGGATCATCGCATCGCCAATATCCGTCACAAAAAACTCATCGAAGCAGATTATGGTGGCCTCGGCGGCAAGGCGATCCGCGACGATTTCCAGTGGGTTTTTCTCGCCCTCGAGACTGTTCAACTCAGTGTGAACACGCTGCATAAAGCGATGAAAGTGGACGCGCATCTTTTGGCGAAACGGCAAACAGTCATAGAACGTGTCGACCAGGTAGGTCTTGCCTCGCCCCACACCACCCCAAAAGTACAGGCCGATTTCCGGCTCTGGATTACCTCCGCGCAACCCGCGCAACCGGCCCAGCAGGCCGCCACTGCCCTGCAGGCGGCGCGCCAAGAGCCGTTCGAACAGATCCTGCAACAGGCGCACTGCCTGCTCCTGGGCGGGGTCGTGGGAGAAGTCCTCGCGCTGCAGGTCTGTCTGATAGCGCTGCCAGGGTGTCGTCATGTGAGGGGCTGTCCGGTCCCGGGTTACTTGCCAGCGGCACACTTTACCCACAGGCCCTGCCATTGGCAATATCGCCTCTGCGGGACGCAAGGTGCTACAGTCTCCACGGCATTAGGGGTATACTCCCCATCTTTGTTGCATCAGCATGAGGAATTGTACGTGGAATCAGCGGTAATTAGCCTGGGAACCCTAATTGCGATGGGAGTCGCCGTGCTCATTGTGGGCCTGGGAATAGGTCTGTTGTTCGGCCGCCAAACATCACCGGCCCAGCAGAAATATCGAGACGTGGAACGCAAGCTTGACCAGATACTGCAGGACAAGAAGGCCTATGAGGATGAGGTGGTCGAGCATTTCACGGACACCGCCAAATTACTCAACAACCTGACCGAGAGCTACCGGGACGTGCACAACCACCTCGCCAAAGGTGCGGCCACCCTGTGCCAGGGTGAAGGCCCGATTTCACTGGACCGACTCGAGGATGGCCGTGACACAGCGGAGATCCCCGCGCACCTGGCAGATATTCACCCCCCCCTGGACTATGCCCCCAAAACGTCCCCCGACGAAAAAGGCATGCTCAATGAGGAGTTCGGCCTGGAGCGCAAGCCAACCGAGCCCATCCGGGAGAACCCTGAGGAAACCGAAAAGGCCTGACAGATTGGTGCTGCAAACAACACACCTGGCACCCGATGAAAGACAGCCTGAAATTTATCACATGGCCCGCAATTGCGGGCCTGCTGGCAGCCCTGCTGATCCTGGAGCGCTGGGTACTGCCCAACACCCCGAACACCGGGAGGCTCGACCAGGAACCTGTCAGTTACGCCAGCGCCGTGCGCCATGCCACACCCGCGGTAGTCAACATCTATACCGCCAAACTGGTGAGCAGCAGGCGCAACCCCCTGCTGGAGGACAAGTATTTCCGCAAGTTTGCCCCGCCGCAACGCCAACGTATCGAGCAGTCCCTGGGATCCGGGGTCATCATGTCGGCACGGGGCCACATACTGACCAACAACCACGTGATCGCCGGAGCCGATGCCATTCAGGTGCTACTACACGATGGTCGCTCCGCCAACGCGGTTGTTATCGGCACAGACCCCGCCACCGATCTGGCGGTACTGCAAGTAGAACTGCCCCGGCTACAGCCCATTGAGTTAGGTGACTCCAATACGGCCAGGGTCGGCGATGTGGTGTTGGCCATTGGCAATCCGCTGGGGTTTGGGCATTCGGTCACCCAGGGTATTGTCTCCGCCCTGGGACGCTACGGACTGCAGCGGAACACCTACGAGGATTACATCCAGACCGATGCCACCATTCACCTGGGCAATTCCGGCGGCGCGCTGATTGACACCAGTGGGCGCTTACTGGGCATCAACACGCTCATCTATACCACCGCCAACCAGGCGACAAACACCGCCACTGGTATTGGTATCAGTCTGGCTATTCCGGTGAGCCTTGCGGTTTTTGTGATGCAGGACCTGATCGATTATGGCGAGGTGATCAGGGGCTGGCTGGGCGTTAGTGTAGAGCCCATTGGCACTGTATCTGCAGCCGGCGCGTTGAGCCAGGCGCTACGCGTCGTTGGGGTAGCACAGGGCAGCCCGGCCCAGAAAGCCGGCCTGCAGTTGGGCGACATTATCACCCATATCGATGGCGAACCCGTGCGGGACGGCAGACTGACCATGCATCGCATCGCCCTGCTCAGACCCGGGGACACCGTGGCCATTTCAGTACGGCGCAACGAACAGAGTTTCGAGCTGAGAGCAGTGGTCGGTATCCTGCGCCAGTCATCCAACGCGGCCGGTGGCTAACTTCGGCGCAGCAGCGCCGAGGACCAACCGGATTGTCAGTCTGCCGTACCACCTTTGAGGCGCATTTCGGCGCTGCGCGCGTGGGCGGTCAGCGCTTCCCCCCGGGCCAACACCGAGGCCACCCGACCCAACTCCTGTACACCCTGCTCACTGCACATGATGATAGAGCTGCGCTTCTGGAAGTCATAAACACCCAGGGGCGAGGAGAACCGGGCGCTGCGAGAGGTTGGCAGCACATGGTTGGGGCCGGCGCAATAATCACCCAGGGACTCGCAGGTGTGGGGTCCCATAAAAATCGCTCCGGCATGCTGCACCAGTGGCAGCAGGCTCTGGGGGTCCGCCACCGAGAGCTCCAGGTGCTCCGGCGCGAGGCGATTACTCACAGCAATGGCGTCGGCCAGGTCACGGGTCTTTATCATCGCCCCGCGTGTCGCCAGTGAGGCTCGGATAATCTCCGCCCTGTCCATACCCGGTAGCAGGCGCTCGATACTGGCCCGCACCGCATCCAGGTACGCACTATCAGGGCACAGCAGCAATGACTGTGCGTTTTCATCGTGCTCAGCCTGGGAAAACAGGTCCATGGCGACCCAGTCCGGGTCGGTGCCGCCATCGCAAATCACCAGGATTTCCGAGGGCCCCGCCACCATGTCTATACCCACCCGACCGAATACCTGCCGCTTGGCAGTGGCCACATAGATATTGCCCGGCCCCACTATCTTGTCGACAGCGGGGATGGTCTCGGTACCACTGGCCAGTGCGGCCACCGCCTGGGCACCACCGACGGTGAACACCCTGCTCACGCCGGCGATATGGGCCGCGGCGAGCACCAGGTCATTCAATTCACCGGCCGGGGCCGGCACCATCATAATAATCTCTGGCACGCCCGCCACCCTGGCTGGCAGCGCATTCATCAGCACCGAAGAGGGATAGCTGGCCTTGCCCCCGGGCACATAAATACCCACCCGCTGCAGGGGTGTAATTTGCTGACCCAGCAGATTACCCGCCTCATCGTGATACTGCCAACTCTGCTGCAGTTGATGCTCGTGATAACTTCGCACGCGGTTGGCGGCGTACTCCAGTGCCTCGCGATGCGCCGGGTCGATGCTGCGCAATGCCGCCGCCCACCTGTCCCTGGATATTTCCAACCCGGCAACCGTGGCCACTTGCAGTTGGTCGAAGCGGGCAGTGTAGTCCAGCACAGCCGCGTCACCGCGCCTGGACACGTCGGCGATGATCGCCGCTACCGACTCTGCAATAGATGGGTCCAGATCTTCCTGCCAGGCCGTCAGTTGCTGCAAGCTCAGGTCGAAGTCAGCTTGAGTGGTATCAAGCCGTTGCATTGTCACTGCCCTGAACAATGTCCGTCAGATCATCGATAAGCCGCTGGATGGTCGAATACCGCGAGCGCATGGCCGCCTTGTTTACTACCAGCCGCGAGCTGATGCTGGCAATTTCCTCCAGCGGTGCCATGCCATTGGCGCGCAGGGTATTACCGGTATCCACGATATCCACAATCAGGTCGGCCAGGTTCATAATGGGCGCCAGCTCCATGGCGCCGTATAGCTTGATCAGCTCGGCGTGCACCCCCTGGCGAGCAAAATAGCGCCGGGTGATATTGACGAACTTGGTCGCCACCCTGATGCGCGCACCGGTCCCCTGCCAACCCACCGGTCCGGCGGTCATCAAGCGACAGCGGGCAATGCCCAGGTCCAGGGGTTCATACAGGCCCTCGGCACCGTGCTCCAGTAACACATCTTTTCCCACCACGCCCATATCGGCTGCGCCGTGTCGCACGTAAGTGGGCACATCGGTGCCACGAATAATCACCAACTGCACGTCACCATGGTTAGTATCAAACACCAGTTTGCGACTGCTACCGACATCCTCCAGTGGCTCAATACCAGCCCTGGCCAGCAACGGCAGAGTCTCTTTAAGAATGCGCCCCTTGGTAAGAGCAATAGTCAGTTTTTTATTCATAGTATGCATCGCGCCTCAGTGCCGCGCGCCTTAATCTGCTGAGCTCGCTCGCCACTGATCCGGGGTGTAGGTGCGAATATTCACCGCATGAATTGTGCCGTCGGCAATTTGTTCATTGAGAGCGGCGTAAATCAACTGCTGCTTCTTCACCGGGCGCAGGTCTTCAAATACAGCCCCGATTGCCACGATATCGTAGTGGTTGCCCTCTCCCTGAACATGGAATTCACACTCACTCAAGTGGTTCTGCAGTAGGGCTTTGACTGTGGCCGCGTCCATAGTTAATTCTCCAAAATATCCTGGTTCGAATGGTACTTACTTAAAGCAAAATTGGCTATGTGCTCGTCCCGCTAATAACAGCCGTGTCCATGACAGTGGTAGCTGCGCGGTGCGGGTGGAGCCACTTGAGGGCATGGGGTTCTAACCGAGAGTGGTTCCACCCGCGCCGCGCAGCGGGACTCACACCCCTTATCCGGCATTGCTTATGCAATGCACCATCCGATCAGGTTTCCACTTCCACTTCAGTTGTAATCCAGCTGTCAATAACACTGTCCAGGTCACCATCGTGCTTGCGCGCGGCGGCCTGGAACTGGTTGCGATAGATTTCACCCAGGTTAACGCTCTCGATAATAACGTTGCGCAGCTTCCAGCTACCGGCCTTGTTACGCCCCATCTGGTACATCATTACATAGGGTTCCGGATTCTCACTGTATATGAGCTGGCGCACGGATACCCGGGACTCCCCGGAGGCATCGCTTACAGGCCGCACCACCTTGATCCGCGATCCACCAAAGGCCAGCAAGCCCTTGCTATAGGTGCGCACCAGACTCAAGCGCATCACTTCGGTAAATCGATCCAGCTGTTCCCGCAACTGAGTGCGCCCCGCCGCATCCAGCGAGCGATACCGCTCACTGTTGGCGTAGGGACCCATAACACTGCGGGCAAAGCCGCGGTAGTCGATCACCGGGTCGAGAACTTCATGCACCGCCAGGTAATAGCGCTCCGGATTCGCGTCTACATACTCATCCGCCGCCACCACCACTGCCATCACCGCCGTGGTGGTGTTCTGCACAACGACGTAAGCGCTGGATACATCCGTGGACTGTTGCGCCCATGCGCCCGATACGAGCAGCAATAAAACCACCACCCAACTTCTATGTACGCGAAATAACATTCCGGCCTCCGAAACCCAAATTTGTGACTACCCCAACCCGCAATGCGCTGTATAATCAGCCCCTGACAAGAGGTGGCAGTGGCTACCCCGGCAGCAGATGCTGCCTCACATTGCTATGACAACAGGCTTGCTGCCGCAGTTCCAAAGTGCTGCGCGGCGCATACTTTAACAGGAAATCCGCCTATATGCTGTTAGCTGCAGCAACCATTCTGATTTGTTTCATCGTACTGATCTGGAGTGCCGACCTGTTTGTGGCAGGCGCCGCTTCAATCGCGGAAAACATGGGCATGTCGCCCATCATCATAGGCCTGACCATTGTCTCCCTGGGCACTTCCGCACCGGAAATCCTGGTTTCAATAAACGCCTCCCTGACCGACTCCGGCGAGCTGGCCATTGGCAACGCGATCGGCTCCAACATCGCCAACATCAGTCTCGTACTGGGTGTCACGCTGTTGATTGCCCCGCTGATGGTGCATCAGAGCTGCATGAAAAAAGAAATTCCCCTGCTGCTGCTGACCACTGCTGCCGCTGGCATGCTACTGCTGGACGGGGTTCTGTCCAGCCTCGACGGCTGGCTGATGCTGGGCGCTCTGTTTATTATCCTGGCGCAGATGGTACGCGGCCAGAAAAAGAATCAGGACATGCTGACAGAAGCCGTTGACGAGCCCCTGCACCACCTGAAGCCACTAAGAGCCTGGCTGAGCTTCGGTGTCGGACTGGTGCTACTGGTGGCGAGTGCCAGATTATTGGTTTGGGGCTCCGTGTTTACAGCAAAGGAACTGGGTGTATCGGAGCTTGTTATCGGTCTTACCATAGTGGCGGTAGGTACCAGCCTGCCCGAACTGGCCGCTACCGTCGCCAGCGCTCTGCGCGGGCACACCGAGATCGCCCTGGGCAACATCATCGGTTCCAACATGTTCAATTTACTGGCCGTGATGTCTATTCCGGGGATTGTCGGACCGGAGCAGCTGGAACCTGCGGTGATAACGCGGGATTACCCGGTCATGACTTTTATGACAGTACTTCTCGCCGTGACAATTTACGTCAGTCGCAAACGCGTTAAGTCCACCGCCGGTCATTCCTACCTGGGACGCATTGTAGGAACCATGTTTGTGTCATTCTACGCACTGTATTATTACTGGCTGCACGTATCCATATAGGAAAGGAACTTTTTATGCCGGAGCAAAGCTCCATCAGCTATGCAAGCTCAGCGCAGCGCACCATCAGGATGGAGTCCGCTGCCGTGGCTGCACTGGAACAGCGAATCGGCGTGGATTTCGATCGCGCCTGCGACCTCTTACTGCAGACCAAAGGCCGGGTCATCGTCACTGGCATGGGTAAGTCCGGACACATCGCGCGCAAGATCGCCGCCACCCTGGCCAGCACAGGAACACCAGCTTTTTTCGTACACCCGGGCGAAGCCAGTCATGGGGATATGGGTATGATCACCGCGGTAGATGCGGTGATCGCCCTGTCTAACAGCGGCGCCGTTGTAGAAATCGTTACCCTGCTACCCCTGCTGAAAAGACTGGGGATCCCACTGATAAGTATGACCGGTAACGAGCAGTCGCCCCTGGCGCTGGCCTCGGACGTTCATCTTGATACCGGCGTGGAGACCGAGGCCTGCCCGCTGGATCTGGCTCCGACTTCCAGCACCACCACAGCCCTGGTGATGGGCGATGCCCTGGCGATCGCACTGCTGGAAGCCCGCGGCTTCACCGCTGACGATTTCGCTTTCTCCCACCCCGGCGGCACTCTGGGCAAGCAACTCCTGCTAAAGGTGGCGGATATCATGCGCTCGGGGGACGCCATTCCCCGAGTGGGGCTGGCCACAAAACTATCGGAGGCATTGCTGGAAATCAGCAACAAGGGGCTGGGCATGACCACCGTGGTCGGTGCCGGCGATGAACTGGCCGGAATCTTCACCGACGGCGACCTGCGCCGGGCCCTGGATGACCGCGTCGATATCAATGAAACACCCATCGGGCAACTGATGCATACCGGTGCGAAAACGGCCACCCCTGACATGTTGGCAGCCGAAGCTTTGCGCATTATGGAAGAAAACGAGATCAGCTCGCTGGTGGTACTGGATGACAGCGGCGCGATGGCCGGGGTCATTCACCTGGTCCACCTGCTACACGCAGGTATCGTCTGATAAGGAATCGCCGATAATGCCTACTACCCAAAATCGCGCCGCACACATCCGCTTACTGGTCCTGGACGTGGACGGCATCCTGACCGATGGCCGCATCTATTACGGCAACAGCGGCGAGGAGTTGAAAGCTTTTAATATCAAGGACGGCCTGGGCATTAAACTGCTGCAGGACGCTGGCGTCAGGGTGGCGATCATCACTGGTCGCCAGTCCGAGATTGTCGCCCGGCGCGCCCGTGAACTGGGCATCACCAGAGTCATCCAGGGGCGCGAAGACAAACGCCAGGCCCTGCTTGAGTTGTGCACCGACAGCGAACTGACGGTAGACGATTGTGCCTACATGGGCGACGACCTGCCCGACCTCGGGGCAATTATATCCGCCGGCCTGGGCATGACAGTGGCGGATGGCAGCGCTACCGTGCGAGAAGCCGCCGACTGGGTCAGCAGTCTCAACGGGGGTTGTGGCGCGGTGCGTGAGGCCTGCGAATTTATATTGTGCGCCAGGGGTGAGTGGCCATCGATGGTGGCGAGGTTCGCCTGATGCCAACCCTGACTAATACAGTAGAAACCGGGCTTATGGCATGATCACCTATTTAACGACAGAAACAATTCTACCAAATTCCAATGTGGAGAACATCTATGTGCAGCCGCAGCCCTAGCCGGCGTTCCCGCTACCTGGCAGCTCTGCTATTGCTGCTGGCCCTGCCGACGGGCCCGATCCAGGCCCTGCCTGACGACCAGGACCAACCTATCCACATCAGCGCGGATAAAGCCCTGCGCGACGAAAAGCAGGGCTTCACCATATACAGTGGCAACGTACAGATGGAACAGGGCAGCATGCGCCTGGAAGCAGACAAGCTGACTATTTACCATGTAACCGATGAAGTGGATCGTATCGTTGCCGAAGGCCAGCCGGCGAAAATGCAACAACAGCCAGAGCTGGACAAGGGAGTGGTTCACGCCCATGCCGATGTCATCGAATTTTTCAAGCGCGAAGATCGAGTGCATCTGCAAACGAACGCCCGCATCGAGCAGGATGGCTCAGTGGTGAGTGGTGATTCCATCGACTACTTTATCGCCGAACAACTGGTCAAGGCAGATTCAGATCAGGCGGTGGCAGGCAACAGGGTGAATGTGGTGATCCCGCCCAGCGTGCAGTCTGGCGCAGCCAAACCGCAGCAGAGCACGGGTACTGAAGCAGACACCCCATCCAGCAGCCCCCAATCACCAGCAACGAAAGAGAACGCCAGTGGCGCAACTGATAGCGAGTAACCTGGCCAAAGCCTACGGTGGCCGGGAAGTAGTGCAGGATGTATCGCTGCAGATAGACAGCGGACAAATCGTGGGCCTGCTGGGTCCCAATGGCGCCGGCAAAACCACCTGCTTTTACATGATCATCGGTATCGTCCGGGCGGATCGGGGCACCATCACTATCAATGGCGAGGATATAACCGCACGAACCATGCACGAGCGGGCCCGGCGCGGCATAGGTTACCTGCCGCAGGAAGCTTCCATCTTCAGGAAACTCACCGTGGGGGATAATATCATGGCCATTCTGGAGACCCGCTCCGATCTGGACAAGAAACAACGCCGGGTAAGGCGCGACGAGCTCCTGGAGGAGTTCCATGTCGAGCATTTGCGCGACAGCCTGGGCCAGTCTCTGTCCGGCGGAGAGAGACGCCGTATTGAAATCGCCCGGGCTCTGGCCACCGAGCCCGATTTCATCTTGCTGGACGAGCCTTTCGCCGGCGTAGACCCCATCTCGGTCAACGACATCAAGCAGATCATCAATCATCTGCGTGATCGCGGTATTGGGATATTGATTACGGATCACAATGTGCGCGATACCCTGGATATCTGCGAAAAATCCTACATCGTCGGTGAAGGGCACATCATCGCCGCCGGCACAGCGGAAGAAGTGCTGGCGAACGAGCGGGTTCGCCAGGTTTACCTGGGCGAACAGTTCAGTATGTAGGCGCTGATAATGCCCCACCGCCCGCCAGCAAGCACCTGATATTCATCTAGCAATATTCGCGCCAAAGTGTTGCAAGACACAGGCAGCCAGCGCTACACTGACCGGGTAAACCCCCGCTAAACAGCGCGGTGTTGCCGCAACCGCTGGAGTATCCCAAACGCCTACATGAAACAAACGCTGCAACTAAAACTGGGCCAACAGCTGACGATGACACCGCAGCTGCAACAGGCTATTCGGTTGTTGCAATTGTCCACTTTGGATCTCCAACAGGAAATCCAACAAGCCCTTGAGAGCAACCCACTACTGGAGGTATCCGAGGAGGAGGAAGCCGAAACACGTCCGGAGCAGCGTGACGAAGCTGATATCAGCGCCAGTGACGGCCCGTTACAGAGCCTCGAGCAAGCAGCCACGGATACCGCCGGAGACAGCGCCGAATGGGATTCTGATACCGCACAAATGACCTTGCCGGACGAACTCCCGGTCGATACCCAGTGGGAAGACCTGCTGCCCTCTGCCTCAGCCCCTCCGCCAGCTGGCGAAGACTTCAGCAATATGGATTTCGAGGGCCGCAACGCCGCCAGTGAATCCCTGCGCGAGCAACTGCTGTGGCAGCTCAGCCTTACCCGCTTATCCGACACCGACCGCTTGATTGGCCTGTCCATTATCGATGCCACCGACGATAACGGGCGGCTCATTATGAGCGTGGAAGACCTTCACGAATCCATGGTTGCGGATCTGGATATAGACCTCGATGAAGTGGTCGCCGTACTGCATCGCCTGCAGCAATTTGAACCCGCGGGAGTTTGCACACGCGACCTGCAGGAGTGCCTGCTGGTACAGCTGCAGCAATTACCCCCCTCCACCCCCTGGCTGGAGCAGGCCAAGTTGATTCTCAACCGCCACATAAATCAACTCGGCAGTGGCGATTACAGCCAGATTCTCAGGCGCACCCGACTCAAGGAACCCGAGCTGAAGGAAGTGCTGGCCCTGATACAAACACTGGATCCCAATCCAGGACAATCCGCCGTGCCGGACGCTATCGAATATGTGGTGCCGGATGTATTTGTCAGCAAGAAAAACGGCCGCTGGCGGATCGAGCTAATCCCGGATATCGCACCGAAATTGCGTATAAACAGCAGCTACGCCAGCCTTATCAAAAGGGCCGACAGCAGCGCTGACAACACCTTCCTGCGGGACAACCTGCAGGAGGCTCGCTGGTTCCTGAAGAGCCTGCAAAGCCGCAACGAAACGCTGATGAAAGTAGCCAGTAAAATCGTTGAGCACCAGCGGAATTTCCTCGAGTATGGCGAAGAGGCGATGAAACCCCTTGTCTTGCACGACATCGCCGAAGCGGTGGATATGCACGAGTCCACCATATCCCGGGTGACTACACAAAAGTATATGCACACACCCCGCGGTATTTTCGAGTTGAAGTATTTCTTCTCCAGCCATGTGGCGACCACATCTGGCGGCGAGTGCTCATCCACGGCTATCCGGGCCCTGATCAAAAAGCTGGTGGCGGCGGAAAACCCGCGCAAACCATTGAGCGACAACAAGATCACTCAATTGCTGGAAGAACAAGGCATCAAAGTAGCCAGGCGCACCATTGCCAAGTACCGGGATACCTTATTTATACCACCATCGAACGAACGCAAGAGATTGGTCTAGAATTACAAGATAATGTTATAGAGTTAATGGTAGAAACCCGGCATTGCCGGTATCGGGCTCGCCCGGGTAACGTAGCAAAGGAGCTATTTATGCAACTGAATATCACTGGTCACCACCTTGAAGTCACAACTCCATTGAGGGAATACGTTGAGAGCCAACTCGACCGCCTGCAACGACATTTTGACCAGATCACCACCACTCATGTGATCCTGACCGTAGAAAAAATGGTACAAAAGGCCGAAGCGACAGTCCACATCGCCGGCGCTGACCTTTTCGCACACGCTGAGTCGGAGGATATGTATGCCGCCATCGACGCCCTCGCAGACAAACTCGACCGCCAGCTAATCAAGCACAAACAGAAACACAGAGGACACTAAACCCCGCACTATGCAACCTCTAAGCCACATCCTGACCCCGGGGCGCACCGTCTGTAACGCCCCGGTGGTCAGCAAAAAAAGACTACTTGAAACCATCGCCGGGATTATCAGTGAAGATCAGCCGTCCCTGACCTACGACGAAGTGCTGGAGCACCTGATCGCCAGAGAGAAACTTGGTAGCACCGGGCTAGGCCAGGGCATTGCCATCCCCCACTGCCGGGCCAGCAATTGCGACCAGCCACTGGGCTCTCTACTCACCCTCCAGAACCCCATAGATTTCGACGCGCCGGATGACCAACCTGTGGACCTGTTGTTCGTGTTGTTGGTACCAGAAGAGGCTCACCAGCAACACCTGGATATTCTGGCCGATATCGCCCGTCTGTTCAGCCAGGCTGAGTTTTGCCAGCGCTTACGCGCAGCACTGGATCACCGGGCGCTATACGATATCGCCATCAGCCTGGCTACCTGAGCGATATGCGACTGATCATCATCAGTGGCCGTTCCGGTTCGGGTAAGAGTACCGCGCTGCACGAACTGGAAGATGAGGGTTACTACTGCATCGACAATCTTCCGGTGGCTCTGCTGCCATCTCTGGTGCGGGAGGCCAGCGGTGAGCAGTTTCAGCATTTCCAGGGTACGGCGGTATGCATCGATGCCCGTAACGCCCGCAAAGATCTGGAAAATTTCACCGCTATTCTCGACACCCTGCCCGACTCCGTGGACACCCAAATCCTGTTTCTCGACGCCCAGGATGCAACCCTGATCAAACGTTTCAGCGAAACCCGACGCAGGCATCCGCTAAGCAGTGAGATTACATCCCTGGCCGAGGCCATCGCCAAGGAGCGCCAACTGCTTGAAACTATTGCGGGCAGCGCCTCACTGTCACTGGACACCAGCCAGATGACCATTTACGAACTGCGCGACACCATCAAGCAGCGCTTACTCGGAACAACCACCGGCACCATGTCCATACTGGTACAGTCTTTCGGCTTCAAGCGCGGCGTACCGGGAGATGCAGACCTGGTGTTCGATGTGCGAATGCTGCCCAACCCACACTGGGTAAAAGATCTTCGCTCGCAAAATGGTCTCGATGAGGAGGTGCAAACGTTCCTCGAATCACAACCATTGACGGCAGAACTCTACCAGGATATCTGTCACTATCTGGATCGCTGGCTACCGCGCTACAGAGACAGTAATCGCAGCTACATAACCGTGGCTCTGGGTTGTACCGGCGGCCAACATCGGTCAGTATACTTGGCCGACCGATTGTTCCGGCATTACCGGGAGCAATTTCCACACATCCAGGTAAGACACAGGGAACTGCGCTAAGCAGATGAACCAGTGATCCAGACTCAGCTGACAATCATCAACAAACTCGGACTGCACGCCAGGGCAGCGGCCAAGTTTGTGAGCTGTACTTCTTCTTTTTCCAGCAGTATTCAGGCGGGGAAGAACGGCCAACTGGTTGATGCCAAAAGCATCATGTCGGTCATGATGCTGGCTGCGGGCAAGGACACGGTACTGGACCTGAAAATACACGGCAGTGATGAGGAAGCGGCCCTGGAGGCCTTGAAATCCCTGATTGAAAATCGCTTCGACGAGGCCGAATAAGCCTCAAATCTGTTACTAATCCCGTTGTTGTAGGCCTCTCTTTTCCGGATAATTGGGCGATCAGGGACTGTTCTGAGGGAGACTTTCGGGAGTAACAATGACTCAGCCACAAGTGACATCCCAAAGAACCCTCGACAAGCTGTCCCTGGCCCTGGACAGCGGCACCCTCGTGGATGTACGCCGCATGTTGAACGGCCTGCTCCCTGCTGATGTCGCCCACCTGCTGGAATCTTCACCGCCAAAATTCCGCCACATCCTGTGGCAGATGGTAGAGGTAGAGCGTGAAGGTGAAGTGCTTGGTGAGCTGAGCGACGAACTTCAGGCGCACTTTCTCAGTGATATGGATGCGGCCGAGGTAGCCCTCATTACCGAGGACCTGGACGACGACGACGTCGCCGATATCCTGCAGCAACTGCCTGACCGCGTCACCCGGGAAGTCCTCAATGCGATGGACCACCAGGACCGGGCCCGCCTGGAACAGGTAATGCACTACCCGGATGATATCGCCGGCGGCCTGATGAATACCGACACCATTACCATCCGCGCCCGGCTGACCCTGGACGTGGTGTTGCGTTATTTGCGGCGCCTCAATGAAATCCCCGAGATGACTGATAACCTGATCGTGGTCAATCGCTCGGATCAGTATATCGGACTACTCCCTTTGCGCACCCTGCTGGTATCCGATCCGTCGGCACCGGTGCGGGAAATGATGGTGACCGACCTGGAGCCCATCCCGGTCGATATGTCGGACACCGAGGTGGCGCGATTGTTCGAGCGCAATGACTGGATATCGGCACCAGTGGTGGATAGCAACGGTCGATTACTGGGCCGGATCACTATTGATGACGTGGTTGACGTCATACGCGAAGATGCGGATCACTCCTTTATGTCCATGGCCGGCCTGGATGAAGAAGAGGACACTTTCGCCCCGTTCTACCGCGCTGCGCCGCGGCGGGCCTTGTGGCTGGGCGTCAATCTCATCACCGCTTTTATTGCGGCCTCAGTTATCAACCTGTTTCAGGGTACTATCGAAAAAGTGGTGGCCCTGGCCGTGCTAATGCCCATTGTGGCCTCCATGGGAGGGATCGCCGGCACCCAGACGCTCACTATACTGGTTCGGGGTATCGCCATGGGCCAGATCGGCAGGAACAACCAGGCCTGGCTGATTAATCGGGAATTGCTGATCGGTTTGATGAACGGCTTGCTGTGGGCCGCGGTGGTCGCCATAGTCGCCTCCCTCTGGTTTGACGACTGGAATATTGGCTTCATCATCGCCGCGGCAATGGTCATCAATCTGGTGACCGCAGCACTCACCGGAGCGGTTCTGCCTCTGCTGATGACCCGTGTCAATATCGACCCCGCCCTGGCCGGCGGGGTCGTCCTCACCACGGTCACTGACGTGGTCGGCTTTGTTTCCTTCCTCGGACTTGCGACACTGTTCTATGCCTGACGCGAACGACAACACCCAACCCGGTTTCGAAGAGGAACTCCCCCCCAGTAAAAGCGCGCTGAAACGCCAGATGCTGGCTTTGCAACGACTGGGGGAGTCCCTGCTTGAACTGAATGATAAACAACTGGCGCAGATTCCCATCGGGGATGAACAACTGCTGCTGGCGCTGCGCGAAGCCCGCCACATCCGCAGTAACAGCGCCCGCAAGCGCCACCTGCAATTTATCGGCAAACTCATGCGCCACATCGACCCTCAGCCGATAGAACGCGCCATGGCGGCCAAGCACCAGGGCAAGCAGAAAAGTGACCATGCCTTCCACCAGTTGGAACAACTGCGTGACGATATATTGGTGGCCGGGGTAGCCGGGGTAGCCCTGGTAACCACGCGCTGGCCCGATGCCGACAGGCAACAGCTGCGGCAGTTAGTGTTGCAACACCAGCGGGAGATACAACGGGGAAAACCACCGGCGGCAAGCCGCAAACTATTCCGTTACCTGAGAGAGTTGCAGGAATTCTACGGCGCGCCCGACTGATCCGGATCCTGTGGATCCGGGGCGCCAGGCGATGACTCCTCGCCCGCTGCAAGGCCCGCTCGCTGCGCCTCGTCATCTTTTATCTGTTGTGCCGCCGCGCTTCCCGTGCGCTGGGACGACGCATCGAAGATATGGTCAAACTTCACCTGCGGATCATCCCAGGAGCCACCGATACTATAGACAGCGCTGGACAAACGATTCACCTGCTTGTCAAATATCTTACTCACCACGAACACACCCGCCGCTATCGGTAAGCTGGCTGCCAGCGCCGCCATCCAGGGCAGGTTTTTGGCCATCGGCAAGGTTGCCACCAGTTCGCCGTTCAGACTTTTGGCCGCCACCTCAGAGACGCCACTGAACTGAAAGCTGGAGCCCCCTTTCACATCTATCCGCGCCACTTCAATGGTGCCACCGTGCAGAAAAATCTCGCCGTTCACACTGTCAAAGGGAATCCCCGATTCGAACATATGTGACAGGCTAAGGCGCTGCACTATATCGGCGAGATTAAGAATACTCACGACTCGCAGGGCACCGCTTGCACCGGAGGGTGCCTCCAGAAAGCTGCCGCGACCAATATCTATTCCCATTGAACCGCGCCCTGTCGCCAGTGAGAACGCCTGTGGAGGGCCGGTCCATTGTAGCTTGACTTCAAGTTTTCCCTCCCTGGTCTCCAAAATTTTCTGGTAGTCAAAATAGGCCAGCGTCTGCCCCAGGTCGTCAAAGCTAAACGTGGCCTGCAACTCGGTCTGGCTGTCCGGTCCCTGCCGCCAGACCAGCTTTCCCGGGCTGTCGGTGCGCAGCGCCATACTGGCCAGGTCGCCGATGATATTGTTCGCTGTCAATACCGCACCCTGGCTGCGCAGGTCGAAAGCGAGTTCGCCCAGGCGCTGCTCACCCTGGTAGAGGCCATTTATCGTCACATCTATATCGGGCGACTCCAGCACCGGCTGATCTTCACCAACGACCAGATTCAACTGATCCAGGGCCGATAGATCCAGGTATTCAATCTCCAGCTGCGACACCGTGTCATCCTGTGCCAAAAGCAACTTTCCCCGCACCCAATCCGTAGCAAAGGACAGGCGCCATAAAGCCGACTCAATCGCCAGGCTGAACCGCACATCCTGTAGCTCTTGCCCCCCTATCACCAGGGTATCCGCCTGCAACTGATCGATGATAATCGCCAGGCCCCGCTTTCCGATATCTTCACCAGCACCGCCAGCCTTCGCTGCGGGGTCTACCGTCGGTGTCGCTTGCGGGGTGCCTTTTGTCCCGCTGCTTTGCCGGGCATCACGCACTACTGAGCCCGCCAGAAAATATTCTGAAACAAAGCGCAGCCACTCATCCCCCTGTATCAACGGGGCGTGGCCGGTGATGCGCAATTCCCCCGGCTCCAGGGCGGCAGGCGGCGCACCGATGCCCAGGGCGCCAGCACGCAGCACACCATCCGCCACATCCAGTTCGAGCTTGAGCTGCTCCCCCAGGACCAGCGACAAGCGATTGCCGCCACCGGCCAGGGGCATCTCCAGATGCAAGCGTCTTGCATCAGTCTCGGGCTTGCGCCAGGGCTGCGGGAGATCCAGGCTGACACCGGTCAGTGCACTATCCACAGTGAGCAGTGGAGCCTCACCCGGAGAGATCGATACCTTGATATCGGCTGTGGTTTTTCCCTGCACAAATGCCAGGGACTCCAGGTTCAGCCACTGCCGCACATCCGCCATATCCGCCCTGGCAGCAATGGCGACCTCCACCACAGAACTGCCCGGGTCATAGCCCTTGCCAGGCGCCGCGTTGCGTTGCCCCACGCTGGCTTGCAGGGGCGCTCCCCACAGTTCTCCGGCCAGGCCCGTGGAGCTGAACCCCTCAGTGGTGCTATAGCTAAACTCCCCATTCAGCTTGCGAACAGGCAAATTCCCCGGCGTAATGTCCAGGCCCACGTCATGCCACCGGGTTGTAACATCCACTTTGGGGGCTGTGGATTTGTCGGTGAGGTTCATCTGTAACCTGAGATCGGTGCGCAGGTCTCCCGTCAACTTCCAGTTCGTAAATGCGCTTCCCACAATTCGGCTAAGCGCCGAGTCATTCAGCACGGCCAGTCCATCCGCTGCCGGCCCCCGCATTGTGCCATCCACAGCCAGCATGAGTTGGTGATCTTCATTCAACCAGGTTTCCACTGACAGATGCTCTACGTCAGAGTCAAACAACGTGGCTGCATCGGCCCACACGCTGACGTCGAGATCATCAATATAGATGATACCGTCCAAAATCGTTACGGGAGGCCACTGCGGATGATAGTTGAGGGCGGTATCTGCGACATTGAACGCCAACTGGATCGTGTGCAACGGTGCGCTGTCAGGCCGGACAGTACCGCGCCACAGGAACCCGCCCTGCTCTATGAGTCCCTCTCCGATGCTGTCGGACAACCAGCCTCTCAGGGCCGGATTGAGCACATCGGGCACATACTTGACCCGGTGAGTGGGATGGGAGTCTTTCAGACCCACCAACAGATCCATCTCGATACCAATATCAGTTGGCACCAATGGAATGCTCAGGCCAAACAGCAGCCGCGCTGTGCCCTCCTCGCCCTCTGTGGTGACCAGGCCACTGGACAAACTCAAGGTATCCGCGCCCCAATCGATATTTATCGTGCCATGGAAATCCTTGTAATGCAGGGGTTGGTGAAAGATCGAGGGGAAAGCCATCGTCAGCTGCTGACTATCGAGCACTACAAAACCACCGTCAGAGGTCATTTGTACATATCCGCTGGCGGAGGTCACTCCCGGCGCGCCCTTCCATGAGTCCACCGCAAGTGCCTCGAAGTTGGCCTCTACCTCCCAGTCTTTAACCGGCGTAGCGATATCACCGAGACTCAACTGCAGGGACGAGAGCTGGCCACGGGGCCGCAGTGCATTCAATACATCAGCCAGCGCCACCGGGATGGCCTCCAGACTCGCCACGATCTCATTGACTGGCGCCAGCGACACATCGGCGGTGCGCAGGCGCACCGCGTCTCCCCACGCATCCAGCTGCAATCTGGGCAGCTGCGCTGTCACTCCACCTCTCTCCACTTCCAGTTTGGAAGCAAACGCGGTCCAGTGATTCTTGCGCTCCAGCAGTCGAGCTTCCACCCCAATACGATCCAGAGGCACCTGCCAGGACCGGTCCTGTGCGGCGATGAGCAAATCACGGGCCTCAAGCCGCGCCTCTACTGTGGGCTTGCCCTTGTTCCAGGCGAACCACAGCTCCAGATCCAGTGTGCCGTCGGCCCAGACGGCCGGCGGATTAACCAACAAATCCTTTGCCGCACCCAGATCGGTGGATTGGATGTCCAGGTACAATTCCCCACCGAATAAGTCCGGCTGGAACGGGTCACCCACACCCTCGGCCAGTATGGTGATATCAGCACCCCCGGTTGAAAGCAGGTTCGCTTCCACCCGTCGGTAGCTACCGTCTCGCGACAAAAGTAAATCGAGGGTAAGATCACGCACTTCACCGCTGGGCATGGTCAGTTGCAAATGGTTATTGCGCAGTGCCACCAACTCGACGTTCAGCAGGAATTCCCGAAACCACTCTCCCACCTCCCCGTCGTCACCGTCGAAACCCCTGATCTGTAGTTTACCCTCGGCGGTGAGCTCACCACGTAAACTGAGGTCGTCCAGAGCCACACGCGTCATCTGCAGCGAGCGTGTGCGCAGACTATTGAACACATCCACACCGATACGCCCCTCGGACAATTCCAGGGGAGGGGCCGTACTACCGGGGGCGCTCAGGCGCAAGCCTTTCAGGACAATTATCGGAGTAAAGGATTGCCACTCGCCACTGACCCCCTGCGCCTCGATCGTAAAAGGTACACGGCTATTGAGTTCCCGCAGGATATCCACCTGATAGGCGCCCAGGTTGAAGGCGAGCAGACGGCCCAGGCTGACATAGATCGCCAGCACTACCATCCCGGTGACGATGACACCCCAGAGTAAGCTGCTCAGCCTGTGGAAAAATGGGTTTTCCAATGAAAATCCTGCGCTATGGTGGTTTTACTGCCAGCCGCAACAAGCGTTACAGCCTCTACCTAATGTACTGCAATGGATAAAGTGTACATGAATGGCGTGTTAAGCATTATCAAGATAGGTAGCGTGAGTCCCGCTGCACGGTGCGGGTGGAGCCACTCTCGGTTAGAACCCCATGCCCTCAAGTGGCTCCACCCGCACCGCCCAGCTACTAATGCGCCATACTCAAACCTGGTGAATGCTGCCACAGGTAGCTGCTTTCGGGAATTTTTAGCCTTGCAAAGGCATGGGGTATTAACTGAGCAAGGCAAAAAAATCCCGGAAGCAGCGGGACATAACCACTTTAGCCTTAAGTAAGCACCAGTCAAGTGTACATTACATGACAGCACTGTACTTCACAGTAGTATGATGTCGAAGTGTTCCTGAGCGTACGTCGGTTCCACCCGAAAACTTATCGCCTTGCCGACAAATTCCGCCAGATCCGCCACATTGGCTGACTCCTCATCCAGCAGGCGATCAACCACGGCCTGGGCAGCCAGTACCATAAGCGTGTCATTTTCATGTGCTTGGGTAACGCGCATGATCTGTCTGAAGATTTCGTAGCAGATACTCTGCGGGGTCTTCAGTACACCGCGGCCCTGGCAAACCGGACACGCCTCGCACAAAGTGTACTCCAGGCTCTCCCGGGTGCGCCTACGCGTCATTTCCACCAGCCCCAGGTCGGACACCCCGGTAATCTTGTTGCGCGCCGGATCACGCTGCATGGCCTCTTCCAGGGTTCGGAGCACCTGGCGGCGGTGCTCCTGAGAGTTCATATCGATGAAATCGACAATAATAATCCCGCCCAGATTGCGCACCCGCAACTGACGTGCGAGCGCGCTAGCCGCCTCCAGATTGGTCTGGAAAACGGTCTCTTCCTGGCTGCGCTTGCCCACAAAGGAACCCGTGTTGACATCTATCGTGGTCATGGCCTCGGTCTGGTCGATGATCAAATAGCCACCGGATTTAAGTTCGACCTTGCGACCCAGTGCCCGCTGGATTTCATCCTCTACCCCATGCAGGTCGAACAGTGGCCTCTCGCCACTGTAATGCTCCAGTAATCCCGATACCTCCGGCACGTAGTCCCCACAAAACGCCCGCAGGGTAGTAAATCCCTCGCGCGAGTCGATAAGGATGCGCTCTACCGAGGGACGCGCCAGATCACGCACGGTACGCAGGTACAGCGGCAGGTCTTCATACAGCAATTCGGACCGGGTCGCCTCCCTGGCGCGACGGGAAACCGCAGTCCAGAGACGTTTGAGAAAGCGTAAATCGGCGCTGATTTCTTTGACGCCAACCCCCTCCGACGCGGTGCGCAAAATGAAGCCCCCCGCCTCTTCCATGTCCTGCGCCGCCAGTCCCTCAGCCAGAACTTTTTGTAAGCGCTCACGCTCCAGCGGGTTCTCAATAAGCTGGGAGACACCTACATGGTCCGTCCGGGGCATAAACACCAGGTAGCGGGTGGACACTGACAACGCGGTGGTAAGGCGGGCCCCCTTACCGCCCAGGGGGTCCCTGGTAACCTGCACGATGACTTTTTTACCCTCGTGCAAATGGTCCCCAATGTTTTGCGACTTGCGGTTTCTGCCTTCCCTGCCATTGCGGGAGGCACTGACGATATCCGCTGCGTGGATAAAACCGCTGCGCTCGGTACCGATATCAACAAAGGCCGCCTGCATCCCGGGCAGAACGCGCTGGACCTTGCCAGCGTAGATATTACCCACGATACCGCGACTGGCCGCACGCTCGATATGAATATCCTGGGTGGCACCGTTGTCCACCACGGCAACCCGCGTTTCCATGGGGGTCACGTTGATCAGGATTTCCTCACCCATCAGTCGGTCCCAGCGCGGTTGCTATGCCATTTGACGCCAGTAACTGCCAGGTTTCGCACAGGGGCAGGCCAACGACATTGCTGTAGCTGCCGTGGATGGCCCTGACAAAAGCACCACCAAGGCCCTGGATGCCATAGCCACCGGCTTTGTCCCAGGGTTCCTCCGTGGCCAGATAGGCCTCACATATTTCCCGGTTCAGTTGTACAAACTCCACCTGGGTTTCCACCAGTTCACAACTCAACCCCGAGGCACTATGCAGGCAAACCGCCGTCAGTACCGAGTGTTGCCGACCACTGAGTCTAGCCAGAATCGCCAGCCCGTGAAAGTGGTCCCGCGGTTTACCCAATACATCCCCCTCGACAACCACAGTGGTGTCGGCAGCCAGCACGGCATATTCCGGCGTCGGATATCGGGCGGCCACGGTCGCCGCCTTTTCCTGCGCCATGCGTCGGACGTAGTCTTGTGGGGCCTCGCCGGCCAGGATTGTCTCGTCGATATCCGCCGGATCACACGAATAACACACTCCGAGTTGGGTCAGTAATTCCCGGCGACGCGGGGAGGCGGATGCCAGGATCAAACGCGCGCCGGACATATCAGCTCACCCTGTAGTGGCGACGCAAACCGCGCAGGGTATGTAACACCACCGGCCATAACAGCGCACTGGATAAAGCGGGCAGCAGAAACAACAGGGAACGAGCACCAACCCCCTGCAGGTTCTGCACCCACTGGCAAATCAACTGGTTGATTCCTATCAGGACAAAGACCACCCCCGCCTGCTGCCACAGACCGTATACCCGCAGGCGCTGGTACAGGGTCAGGGACAGCAGGGCGACCACCACCAGTGCGAAGGCATTCTGGCCGAGTACGGCCCCTTCCAATACATCCAGCCCCACACCCAGTAACAGGCCGGTCATAATCCCCACCCGATGCGGTAATGCGATGGTCCAGTATATGAGTGTCAGTGCGAGCCACTCGGGGCGACCCCATAACAGCCACTGGGGCAAAGGCAGCACCGCCATCACGTAGGCCGCCACAAAGCTCAGCAGTATGACCCAATAGCCCTGGGATTCCTGACCAGGCAAGGGTCAATCTTCCTCGCCTGGACCAGCGGTGAACACCAGCAGCACATGGCGACTGCGATCCAGTGCCGCACTGGGAACAGCCAGGATGCGGGCAAAAGCCTGGCCCGGATCCAGCTCCACGGCACTGACCACCGCTACCGGATACCCCACAGGAAAACGCCCGCCAAGCCCGGAGCTCACCAGCAGGTCGCCCTCACGAATATCGGTGGTGGCTGATACATGGTGAATCTCCAGTGTTCCCAATGCGCCGGTACCCTCGGCGATGGCACGCACGCCGTTGCGATTGACCTGCACAGGAATGGAATGCGTGACATCAGTGATCAGCAACGCGCGTGAATTCCCGCCGCTGACTTCCACCACCTGCCCCATTAGACCCCCTGCATCAATCAGCGGCTGGCCGACAAAAACACCATCGTTGCGCCCCTTATTGAGCACCAGCTGGTGGCGCACTGGGTCTGGAGAGATCCCTATAAGCTCAGCGACCAGAACGTCGTCGCGTAACAAGGCGGTAGAATTCAACAACGCGCGCAAGCGCACATTTTCCGCCTGCAGTGAAGACATCTGCAGAGAACGCCCCTGTAATACCAGGTTCTTCTGCAGCAAGCGCTCGTTGCTGTCCAGCAGTTGGGATCTGGACTGAAGATGGGCCTCGCTCCAATCGCCAAGGCGGGTGGGAATATCGGCCAGCCAGTAGACCGGCGTCGCCACGGTATCGAGCAGGGATCGGGTAGTTTCCATGCGATTGAAACGCAGGTCTGCCGTGATCAGGATCACCACGGCGAGGGTGGCCAGCAATAGACGCAAGCCCAGGGAGGATTCTTTGACGAATAACGGCTTGATGTCAGGCCCTCAATTTCCCGGTCATTGCAACGCAGCCCGTTGAAAAAAACCTCCGCCGGCGCGTTACTCGGTAGACAGCAAATCTATAGTACGTCGATCCATTCTCTCCATCGCATGGCCGCCACCACGGGCGACACAGGTCAATGGATCATCTGCAACAATGACCGGCAGGCCGGTCTCCTCTGAAATCAGGCGATCCAGATCCCTGAGCAGGGCGCCGCCGCCGGTCAGCACAATACCGCTCTCGGCAATATCAGCAGCTAATTCCGGGGGCGACTGCTCCAGCGCAGTTTTCACCGCCTGCACGATAACGGACAGGGTATCCTGCATGGATTCCAGAATTTCATCGCTGTTCAGCGTGAAACTGCGCGGTACACCCTCTGCCAGGTTGCGCCCGCGCACGTCGATCTCACGCAACTCGCTGCCGGCAAAGGCGCAGCCTATTTCCAGCTTGATACGTTCAGCAGTGGCATCGCCAATCAAACTGCCATAACGACGTCGCACATGTGCCACGATGGCTTCATCAATGCGATCGCCGCCAACGCGAACGGAGTCCCGATATACGACCCCGTTGAGGGAAATGATAGCCACCTCGGTGGTGCCGCCGCCCACATCCACAATCATGCAACCGGTGGGCTCCTCTACATTCAGCCCGGCGCCAATGGCCGCCGCCATTGGCTCCTCTATGAGTCGCACCTCTCTGGCGCCGGCGCTGAGGGCCGATTCACGGATCGCCCGACGCTCCACCTGGGTGGACATACAGGGCACACACACCAATACCCGCGGGCTGGGACGTATAAATTTGCTCTCGTGTACCTTGGCGATAAAGTGCTGCAGCATCTTCTCGGTAACCTGGAAGTCGGCGATCACGCCGTCCTTCAAGGGGCGGATGGCGGTGATATTCCCGGGCGTGCGACCCAGCATCCGCTTGGCCTCGGTGCCGACCGCTTCGATGGTCTTCTGGCCATTGTGAATACGGATGGCAACCACCGAGGGCTCATCCAGCACGATTCCTTTATCGCGTACGTATATCAGAGTGTTGGCCGTACCCAGATCAATGGAAAGGTCATTGGAGAACATTCCACGTAGTTTTTTCAGCATTAAATCTTACTACCTTGTGACAAAAACGGGGAACTCCTTTGGGGGGTCCTGCCTGCTTCCCTGGCTACCCAGCACTCCCGGCCGGGAAGCGGGCGGAGATGATCTTTTTCTGGCATTGTATAATTTCCGCAACTGTATCAATCACGGGGATTTTGGGCAAGGCGCAAATGTGATAAGTTTACGCCCCCTGCCGCCTGAGGGCGGCTTTTTGTGGTTGTGAATATGTCTATAGAGCAAGACGAGATTGAAAAGATAGCGGAACTGGCGCGTATCCGCATTTCCCCTGCGCAAATCGGCCAGGTGACCCAGCGTATCACCGAGATACTGCAGATGGTGGACCAGTTACAGGCCGTGGACACGCGCGATGTCGAGCCCATGGCCAACCCGCTGGACGCTACCCAACGCCTGCGCGTGGATGAAGTCACCGAGTGCGACCGCCGCGAAGCCTTCCAGGCCATTGCCCCCGCTGTTGAAAACGGCCTCTACCTCGTTCCCAAAGTTATCGATTAGGCGGCTGACGCCG
>PVMS01003282.1_pt1 | contig 26238 bp, 25 predicted proteins | sample 1853461 | NCBI WGS metagenome assembly PVMS01 (sample SAMN08582032, study PRJNA380276) | Marine sediment metagenome, whole genome shotgun sequencing project. | isolation source: ocean sediment barecode stripped | collected 2017
ACGAGCTCGACACCGGCGGGTTCGTCTGCGCCGGACGTGACGTGACGATCTTCGCAGGCGAAAAATTGCCCGAGCGTCGCGGGCGTCAACCCGATCGGGATGCGGTCATGCCGTATGACTTCGCCACGGTCCGAACACGCACGCCGGTCTACCGAAGCTTGCCCGCGATCGACGAAGTCGTCGAGGCCCCGTTGGAGGAGTCGGACGGCGGGATCGAAGAGCCTACGGTGCAGATGAACGCCCCGCTCGTCGTTCGCATGTTGGAGCCCGGGTTCTATGTGAGTCTCGACCGGAAGTTCGAGCGGGATGGGCGGACCTATTGGCGGACCCAGCAAAACCAATTCGTCCCTGATGGGTCTCTTCGCCGCAAGCCCTGGAGCGATTTCCGCGGGGTCCTCCTGGACGGCAGGGACTGGCATCTTCCGGTAGCGGTCACCCGGCGGGGGGAGACTACCGTGTACAGGGTCAACGATCGCGGCAAGGTTCGGACGACCCGCGCTCGCCTGAGCCCACGCACCTGGCTGCCAGTTCGGTCGCGCCGCCAGCTCGGTGACGACGCATATCTCGTAGTCGGAGACGACCGGCTCGTCCGTGAGGCGGACGTGCGCGTCATTCGGCCCACTGCCCCGCCGCCCGAAGTAGCGGCCGGCGAGCGTTGGATCGACGTCGATTTGGCGAAGCAGGCACTGGTCGCCTACGATTGGCTTCAGCCCCGCTATGTGACGCTCGTCTCGAGTGGCCGGCGCAAGGTACCACGTCCCGAGCTCGACTACCGAACCCCGCGAGGCCCCTTTCGGATTCGCGCGAAGCATCTGACGGCCACGATGGACAACGACGAGCCCGGCGAGCCCCCGTACTCACTCGAGGATGTTCCGTACGTCATGTACTTCGAAGGCGCGTACGCTTTTCACAGTGCGTTCTGGCACGACCGCTTCGGTCGTCCTCGGAGCCACGGCTGTATCAACATGGCCCCCGAGGACGCCAAGTGGCTCTACAACTGGGCCGGCCCGGATGTGCCCGCCAATTGGCACGGTGGGTACGCCACGGACGAAAACCCAGGCACCTGGGTCTTCATCCACGGGGAGACCCCGTAGCAGCGACAGTGTGAGACTCAGCGACAGCGCCGAAGCGGGGGGGTTGCCCCCTATTTACTCAGGGATTTCTTGACGGCCTTCAGAAGGGCTTGGCCGGAGGGGCCGACCTCTTTGGCGATCTTTTCGGGGATGCCCTTTTCCTTGGCCTTGAAGGCGGCGCGCTCCTCGGCCGTCGGCTCGTGTATGTCATAGCCGTAACGCACGAGGTTCTTGAGGAGGACCGGTTCCATCTTGCGGACTTGCTCGCGGCCCCAAGTCGTGAGGTCGTAGGGCGGGTTCAGCAACACTTTCTGGATGTCCTTGGGCAGCGTGTCGAACCACTTCTTCGAGTAGACCACGATGCCGGGCTGATAGGAGTGTTTCGAGAGGAACAGGTTTCGTTCGTCGTCGTCGAGCCCTTGGTACCAGGTCGTCGCCATGGCGAAGAGTGGGGTGTTGTCGAAGCCATCGACCACTCCGGTCTGCAGGCTGGTCATCGTGTTGGCGACATCGATGGTGACCGGGCTTGCCCCGATCGCCTTGTACGCTTCGACGTGGGCGACTGCCTCCTGCGACCGGAAGCGAATGCCCTTCATGTCCTCGGGTGTGCGGATGGGGCGCCGGCTAAAATAGGAGCGGAAGCCGTTCTCTCCCCAGAGTGCGAACACTAGCTTCCGCTTCTCCAGGATCTTGCGCACCTGTTTGAGGACCTCCGGGTCGTCGAGCACGGCATCCGCTTGCTCGACCGTGTCGAAGATGTAGGGCGCCTCCAGCACGTTCACCTCGCGGACGATCGAGCTCAGGCCGCCCACCGAGCCGGCAAAGCCCTGCATGCTGCCCGAGGCGACGCGCCGCGCCAAGGAGCGTTCGTTTGAACGCCCGAGGCGGAGCTTCACCTTGACGCGGCCATTGGTCTCTTCTTGGATGTACTTCTTGAGCTTCTTGAGCTGTAACGCCCACGGGCTTCCAGGAGGCACGACGCTCCCGAGCTCCAATACGTATTCCTGAGCCGACGCCGGAGCCGGTGCAGAAAACAGGAGGGATAGAGCGAAAAACGCCCCAACGACGACAGATCTACGCATTGAATTCTCCTTGGAATGTAGGGCTAGACGGAAATCGGGTCGCTCCTATTCAGAACAGGTCGTCGATCTCGGCCATTAGATTCTTGGCCTTCTGTTGCTCGCACGTGTTTTCTGGCGTGATTTCGGGAAGGATGTTCGGGTCCGTGTTGAGCACGATCGCGAGCTCCTCTTCGAACAGAGGACGGTCGGCTTCCTTGACCGCCCACTCTTCCGCCAAGAACGTGTGCGTGCCGAGGTAGTTGGGGGCCGCTTCGATAGAAAGCTCGAAGTGCTCCCTGCTCTTGATCATGTCGCCGCCCGAGAATCCGGGCGCCTTCGCGAAGAAGATGCCGAAGTAACGATCCGGCCCGAAGTGCCAGTATGTCGAGTCGTTATCGAGGCAGAACTGCATGATCGCGCGCACCTCGTCTTTATACGAAAGCAACGTCGCGAAACTTTCGAGAACTGCCCAGCGGCCTAGGTTCGACGACCGCCAGTAGAGCGCCGGGACCGCGGATGGGCCGAGACCATCGATGGCGTCTTCGATCCGCCCGCCGTGCGACATCTTGTTGGCGAACGAGGGAGACAGCGCTGTCAACGCGCGCTCGGCAGCTTTGGTGCCTTCCTCGTGCGTGTTCTTGTAAACGTCGGGCTGCGCCTCGTCGAAACGCAGGTAGCAATCCGAGTAGAAGTACAGCGCGTGTGAAAGGTCAGTCCACGCTTGCGCGTTGCCCGGGTTGAGCGCGACGGCCTGCTTCCAGGTATTCACCGCTGCCAGCGCTTGTGCCTCTTCTCCGCGCCTCAGCCAGGCTGCCTGGGCCGCGGCGAGCAACTGTGCCTCCTGCGCTTGGCCCGATTCGTCGAGTACGACGGTTTCGGAGCTGGTCTCCCAAGCTCCCTCACGAGTAGAGCCGCAGCCTGCTACTACGGCCACCATGCTTGCCAGGGCAATCCAGTGCCCGAACTTCAAGGAACTCATCATTGCGTGCCTCCTGCTTCCCAGCCGATACGGCAGGGGTATGGGGGGGCATACCAAGAGGTGTTTCGTGGTGTCAACGACAGGTCGCCTCTAAGTCGCTGGTTTGCTTGCGGGCCGTTGGGCCGTGTGGTAGTTGGCCAGCTGAAAATATGGTTTACCTGAGTGGGTGGGCCGCCTGGCCCGCCCATTTTTCGTTTAGGGGGTCTCGGGAGAAATTGACCCGCGCGACCGAACAGTTAGGAAAGACGCTCGTCGAGCTAATCGGCCCCATTTGCCACGCGCATGGGGTGGACCTGGTCGATGTGCGCTATCAGAGTGAGCGGGGTGGGGCCGTAATTCGGGTCATCATCGACAGAGGCCTGCTAGGCCCCCAAGAGGATGGGAGTGGAGTGTCGCTGGACGATTGCACAGGTGTGAGTCGAGACGTCTCGACGGCGCTCGACGTCCATGCCGACGTCCTTCCTTCGGGAGCCTACCGACTCGAGGTCAGCTCGCCGGGGCTCGAGCGGCCGCTGGTCAAGCTTGCCGATTTCGAGCGTTTCTCGGGTCGCGAAATCAAATTGCGGACACGGACCGCAATCGAACGGCAGCGCCGGTTCCACGGCAGGCTGCTTGGCGTCGTCGATCGGGCTATCGAGCTCGATCAAGAAGGCACCGTTCTCCTCATTCCGCACGACGACATCGCGCAAGCAAATCTCGTGTATCGATTCTCAAAATAGGTGAGTAGATGTCAATGCAGCAAAGCTCGCTCTCCCTTCAGCATGTGATTGAACAGGTCAGCCAGGAAAAGGGCATCGACGCCAAGATTCTGGTCGAGGCCACTGAGCAGGCGATTCTGACCGCGGCGAAGCGAACCTTCGGTCCCGAACGCGAGCTCGAAGCGCGGTTCAACCAGGAGACGGGGGCAGTTGATCTCTTCCAGTACATGACCGTCGTAACGGCTGTCGAGAACAGCGAGCAGGAGATCTCGCTCGAGGAGGCCGAGACGCACGGGCTTGAAGCCGAGATAGGCGAAGAGCTCGGGTTCCAAATCTTCTACCTTCCCGAGGATCGCGACAAGGCCAAAGAACAGGACAAGCAGTTTGGCGAGCTCCTGAGTTTGGAACAGAGCCGACTCCGCTTTGGCAGGATCGCCGCCCAGACGGCGAAGCAGGTGATCATCCAACGGGTCCGGGATGCCGAGCGTGAGCGAGTCTACGCGGAGTACAAGAACCGCAAGGGCGAGATCATCACCGGCGTTGTTCGGCGCTTCGAACGCGGCTCGAACATCATCGTCGACCTCGGACGCGGTGTCGAGGCGGTCTTGCCGCCACGCGAGCAAACGCCACGCGAGAGCTACCGTCCAGGCGACCGCATCGTGGCCTTCCTCAAGGACATCGATCGCGAGGCCCGTGGGCCACAGATCATCCTTTCGCGCACGGAGGTGGGACTCTTGGTCAAGCTCTTCGAGATGGAGGTCCCCGAGATCTACGAGGGTATCGTGCGCATCGTCGCGGCCGCACGCGAGCCTGGGGCTCGGTCCAAGATCGCCGTCAGCAGTCGAGATTCGGACGTCGATCCGGTGGGTGCTTGCGTTGGGATGAAAGGCTCGCGCGTCCAGGCCGTCGTGCAGGAGCTTCGCGGCGAGAAGATCGATATCGTTCCTTGGGACCGCGATCCCGCGCGCTTCGTGTGTAACGCGATCGCCCCGGCCGAGGTGGTTCGAGTGGTCATCGACGAAATCAACTCCAACATGGAGCTGGTCGTGCCCGATCCCAAGCTTTCTCTTGCAATTGGGCGACGCGGTCAGAACGTGCGCTTGGCCTCTCAGCTGACCGGCTGGCGTCTGGACATCGTGAGCGAATCTCGCTTCAAGCAGATCGAGGAAGAAGCGATGGCCGCCCTCTCGCGGCTCAGCGCGGACGAAGAGGTTTCTCACTCTCTCTATCGGATGGGCTTCCGAAGTCTGGACGAGGTGGTCGAAGCGAGTGAGAACGAGCTCGCTTCCGTTCCCGGTGTTTCGGCCGAGCAGGTCGCCGCGCTTCGGACCGATGCGGCGAACGCCATGGAGGACCTGCGCAAGGAGCGTTTGGCGGCCACGGGCGAGTTGACAGAGGCCCCGAGCGAACGGGACAAGCTTCTGCTCGTTCGAGGGGTCAATGGGCGAGTTGCCGACCAGCTCGAGCAGAGCGGCTACGCGTCCGTCGAGGCGGTGGCTTCCGAAGGGGATACCGATCGCTTGGCGATCAAGACGGGGTTGGGCGCGCAGAAGGCTCAAGCGCTCAAGAAGGCCGTCAGCGAGTTCTGCACCAACGAGTGGCCTCCGGTCGAGGCCAAGCTCGAAGTGAGCATTGCCGAGGCCCGGGCAGAAGCCGCGAGGTTGGAGGCAGAAGCCGCGAAGTTGGAGGCAGAAGCGAAAGCGGCTGCGGAGGCAGCCGAGGAGGAGGCCGCAGCTGCAGAGACGGCGCTGACCCCGGAGCTCGAAGACGAAGCCACGGATTCGTCCGACTCCGCGGAAGAAACCTCGGAGGACAAGCAGGGGTAACTGTCGATGTTGGGCGTCATGGGAAAGAACGAGCGAGCCGAAACATCGCAGCGCATGTGCGCTGGCTGTGGCAGTCGCACCGAGCGAGGTGAGTTGGTGCGGCTCGTGATCGGCCCTTCGGCGCCCTTCGTAGCGGTCGACCTCGGTCGTCGGCTCGGTGGACGCGGGGTCTCGGTGCATCCGCGTCGCCGCTGTGTACGAACGGCGTTGATGCGCGGTGCGCTGGCACGAGCGCTTCGTGGTGTGGCGCAGGTCGAGCCCGAAAGCATCGAGCGCATGATCATCCAGCAGCTCGACCGGCGTGTGCGCGGGCTGCTGAGCTCGGCGTTGCGCGTCCGCAGCGTCGCGGTGGGCACGGACGCTGTCCGTGGCGCGCTTCTGGCGAATCAGGGGGATCTCCTCGTGGTCGCGAGGGACGCCCGGGGCCGTGCCGGAGAGATCACGAAGATGGCAACTTCGCTCGGTTGCGCGACGGTCACTTGGGGAACAAAGGCGAGCCTGGGAGAAGTCTTCTCGCGCCAGGAGCTTGGTGTCTTCCTCGTCACCGATAGGGGTATCGCGAGTGCGATCCTGGAGTGCCTGGCTCAAACCGGGGCACTATCGGAGGATGAATGAGTAAGGTTCGAGTCTACGAGGTCGCGCGGGAGCTGGGGGTCGAGAATCGCGACATAATCCAGCGCATGGCGACTCTCGGGATTCAGGTGCGTAACCACATGAGCGTGCTCGATCCCACCGAGGTGGATCGCGTCAAACGCGCGCTCGACAAGGACCGAAGTGAGACCTTGATCGAGGAGCGCATTCGACCGACCGTCGTACGTCGCAAGCGTCGCAAGAAGTCGGACGAGGCGGCAGCGGCCTCGAGCGAATCGGCCGAAGCCGCGCCGGCAACGAGTGCGGAGCCTCCGGCCGAGGCCGCCACGCCAGCGCCGGCCTCAGGGCCGCGACCCGCCGGGGCTCCCGCCGCCGCCGAGCCATCTGCGCCGACCACGCCGCCCTCAGCCGAGCCACAGCCGGTGCGTGAGCAGCGCGTTTCCGAGCCTCCGTTCGCACCCCAACCCCAAGAGGAGCAGGGGCGGTTCTCCCACGACCCGCTGCCGCCAGGCGTCATGCGACGTGGCAAAGCGAAAGCGCCAAGTGCTTCCCCGCTGTCGGAGGGCGCGCGTCGTCGCATCGTGGCGGAACACGCGGCGCAACGAGAGCATCAGGCGCCCCGGCGTCGCGAGATCCGAGGGCGTTCCTCGATCGGCCCGACCGGTCGTCCCCAGGGTCGCCCCGGAAAGAAGCGCTTGCAGCCGGGCAAGAAGCCGAAACAGACCGAGATTACGGTCCCAAGCGCGCAGAAGCGCGTCATTCGAATCGATGACAACATCCAGCTCCAGGCACTGGCGCAGCGCATGAGCCTCAAGGCGACCGACGTCTTGATGAGGTTGATGGAGCTCGGTGTATCCGGAGTCCATATCAACAGCACCCTCGACGCCGACACCGCCGCGGTCCTAGCGAGCGAGTTCAACTACGAGGTCGAAAATGTCGCCCGAAGCGAAGACGAGATCGTGGGCGATGCGCGAGGTCAGTTCGAGGACTTGGCTACCGATCGGCAACAACGGCCGCCTATCGTGACGGTCATGGGCCATGTCGACCATGGTAAGACGTCGCTGCTGGACAAGATCCGCGAGAGCGACGTGGTGAGTGGCGAGGCCGGGGGGATCACCCAACACATCGGCGCGTACCGTGTGGATACGAAGCGGGGCACGGTGGTTTTCCTCGACACCCCCGGTCACGAAGCATTCACGGCCATGCGTGCCCGCGGTGCCCAAGCTACCGACATCGTCGTCTTGGTCGTGGCGGCCGACGACGGCGTCATGCCCCAGACGAAGGAAGCCGTGAACCATGCCCAGGCTGCCAAGGTTCCCATCGTCGTGGCGATCAACAAGATCGACAAGCCGGAGGCGAACCCGGACAAGGTGAAGACCGAGCTCGCGGCGCTTGGACTCCAGCCCGAGGATTGGGGCGGCGACACCATCTACATTCCGTGCTCGGCGATCACCGGGGAGGGGATCGACGCCTTGCTCGAGAACGTCCTGCTTCAGGCGGAGCTTCTCGAGCTCACAGCCAATCCGAGCATTCCGGCCCAGGGTGTGGTGCTCGAGGCATACCTCGATCGAGGTAGAGGTCCGGTTGCTAACGTCTTGATTAGAGACGGAACTTTGAATACTGGCGACTACGTCGTGGCTGGCGGATCCTGGGGCCGCATCCGGGCGATGACCGACGACCGTGGCAAGCAACTCAGCCAAGCTGGAGCGGCGACGCCAGCAGAGGTGCTCGGTCTGGCGGAGCTACCCGCGGCCGGCGACCTCTTCTATCAGGTGACCGATCAGCGCCGAGCGCAGGAGGTGGCCGGGGCCCGCAAGAAGCCGAGCGCGACTATCTCAGCGCCGGTAGGGGGGGTTCGCGGTCTCGACCAGTTCCAGGCCCTCATGCAGAGCGGCGACGTCAAGGAGCTCAGGCTCGTAGTCAAAGCCGACGTACAAGGCTCGGTCGAAGCGCTTCAGGGGGCGCTCGAGGACCTCGGTACCGAAAAGGTGAAAGTTAACGTCATTCACACCGGCGTCGGCGGCATCACCGAGAACGACGTCATGCTTGCTAGCGCCTCCCAAGCTATCGTCCTCGGCTTCAACGTGCGTCCGCAGGGCAAGGCGTCCTCGACCGCCAAGAAAGAAAACGCCGAGATTCGCACGTACAACGTCATCTACGAGGCGATCGACGATGTGAAGGCGGCCATGAAAGGCCTCCTCGCACCGACGGTCGTGCAGGCAGACCTCGGCAAGGCAGAGGTTCGGCAGACGTTCGGGATTCCCAAGATCGGCACCATTGCGGGCTGCATGGTTCTAGAAGGGAAGATCAATCGTGGGGCTCGGGCTCGGCTAGTGCGAGACGGTGTCGTCGTGTGGGAAGGGCCGATGGGCTCGCTCCGCCGCTTCAAGGAAGACGTCAAAGAAGTCCAGTCCGGTATGGAGTGTGGCATCGGGCTTCAGGGCTTCAATGACATCAAAGAGCAAGACGTCATCGAGTGTTACGAAGAGAAACAGGTCGAGGCCACACTCGATTGATTTGAGCGACGAGGTTTCGAATGGTTGTGGGCGTCTGCCAAATCTCGCTGTCGTTGCCGGGCGTCAATTCGTTGAAGGCCAAGCGCTCGATCGTGCGCAAGGTGCTAGATCGGACCGCGAATCGTTTCAATGTTGCCGCGGCCGAAGTAGGACGGCAGGACGCACACCGGCACGCAGTGCTTGGGTTTGCTGTCGTGTCGGGCGACCGACGGCACGCGAATTCCATGCTCGATTCGATCGCATCCTTCGTGGAAAGCGCTGGCGAGGCGGTGGTGATCGATCGTTCGATGGAGCTTGTGTCGGTTGGCGAGCTCGGGGAGTGGTCGGACTGATGGCGCAGAACAAAGGCTTTCGCAGGGCGGACCGTGTGGCGGAACGGCTTCGGAGCGAGCTCATGGATCTGTTGCTCCGTGGGAGCGTGCGGGACCCGGCCGCGAGCAACGTGGTCGTTTCGGCGGTGCGGATGACCGATGACCTAAGCATCGCGCGGGTGTACGTCCGTGTCCTCGAGGAGGTCGACGCAGACCGTCAGGAGGAGGTCGTCGATGGGCTCGAGCGCGCGAGAGGCTTCCTTCGCCGGGAGCTTGGCCAACGACTTCAGCTCCGGCACGTCCCTTCGCTCGAGTTCTATTGGGACGACGTCCTCGACTCTGCGCTTCGGATAGAGTCGATCCTCGACGAAATTCGCGAAGACCCGGGGTCGGCGGGACCGGAGGGTTCGCAGTGATCGATCGCGTGCTTCAGATGGCGCGAGAAGGTCAGCGATTCCTCGTCGCTTGCCACCGACGGCCCGATGCCGACTCGCTTGGCTCGGCACTCGGGCTCATCGCCATGCTCCGAGCCATGGGCAAGGAGGCGACGCTGTTCATGCCGGAATCGATTCCCGAATCGCTTCAGTTCTTGGTAGAGAATGAGGAGGGGGTGGGGTCGTTCGAGGAAGGCGTTCGCTTCGACGCGACGTGGGTCATGGACATCGCGGCCAAGAAGCTCCTACCTCCGGGTCTTCCTGAGCCGGGGGTGACCGGGCCCGTCATCGTGGTCGATCATCACCATGCCCATGACGACGTCGGGGACGTGGTCCTCCGCGATACGAACGCTGCGGCGACAGGGGAGGTGGTCGTCCACCTGATGGAGGCAGTCGGAATGAGTGACTTTCCTCCAGGGGCAGCAACCCCTTTGTACGCGGCCATCGTGGCGGACACCGGCGGTTTCCGGTATGCGTCCACTCGACCGGAAACGCTTCGCCTTGGTGCCAAGCTGATCGAGGGCGGCGCAGACCCGTGGCGCGTCGCGTATCAGTTGTTCGAGCGGTGGGAGCCGGCACGCTTGAAGCTCTTGGCCGAGATCATCTCTACGTTGCAGCTGGCGTTCGACGGGCGCGTCGCGATCATGCGCGTGACTCGAAAGATGCTGGCGGACTGCGGGGCCAACGACGACATGGTCGAGGGGATGGTGAACTACGCCCGCCGCGTGGAGGGCGCCGAGATTGGCGCGCTCCTGTGGGAGTGGCAGGTCGCCGCGGATGGGAGCAGCCACATCGAGACCAAGATCAGCCTTCGATCGAGCGGGACGGCCGATGTGTCGCTGATCGCGAAAGCGCTCAATGGGGGTGGACATCGTGCTGCGGCCGCTACCCAGCTCGATATCACGATCGACGAGGCCGACGAGCGTTTGCGGGCAGAGCTCGCCGAGTACTTTGGATGAACGGCGTTCTCGTCGTCGACAAGCCCGCAGGGTGTACTTCACACGACGTCGTTCAGCGTGTTCGCAAAGCGATACAGCAGCGGTCGGTAGGGCATGCCGGGACCCTGGATCCGCTGGCGACTGGAGTACTGGTGATCGCGATCGGGGAGGGCACCAAGCTCGTCTCCCATCTGCAGTCTGACGACAAGCGATACGATGTGACGATCGCACTCGGGACTGAGACCGACTCGCTCGACGCGGATGGGACGGTTACCGAGCGTGCCGATGTTCCGCTGCTCGACGAGGAGACGGTATCCGAGGTGCTCGGGCGATTCATTGGGCGACTCCCTCAAGAGGCGCCCAAGCTCAGCGCGATCAAAGTCGGTGGAACGCCGCTCCACCGACGCGCGCGTCGTGGCGAAGAAGTCATCGCGCCGATGCGAGACGTCGAGCTCTTCGAAGCCAGTGTCGAGCATGTGGGACCGGAAGAGCTTCGCCTGACGCTTCATTGTGGCAAAGGGTTCTACGTGCGCTCGTTGGCGCGGGACCTGGCACGAGCGCTCGGGACCGTGGGGCATGTGACTCGACTTCGCCGCACCGCGAGCGGATCGTTCGGATTGGACGGGGCGCTTGCGAGCGACTCGATGACGGCAAAGGCGATCGAGGAGCGGCTGATTCCGATAGCTGAGGCCTGCGGTTCGCTCAGCCGCGTCGATCTGACCGACGACGGCGTGGCCCATGCGCGACATGGGCGACCCATCGGCGCAGGAGACATCACGGGCGATGGCTGGCGTGGTGTGACGTCCGAGGAACCCCTGGCCCTCTTCGCCCCCGATGGCGGAGTCGTCGGGCTAGGGCGTCGAGAGATCGACCACGTCCGGGTGGTCCGAGGTTTCGTTGTCGAACCCTAGAATGTGGTAGGTCCAAACCGTGGAGCGCACGCGCTACCTCATCGTTGGCGCTGGCATCAGCGGTCTCGCGTTTGCCGATCGGCTGAACGACGAAGACTACCTCGTCGTAGAGGCCGAGGATGAGATCGGCGGTTACTGCCGCACCGTGAAGCGTGACGGCTTCGTGTGGGACTACTCAGGACACTTTTTTCACTTTCGCCACCCCGAGATCGAAGAGGAGCTCGTAGGGCGTATGGACGGCCGTGTGCTTCGTATCGATCGCGACAGCCGCATTTGGTACGCCGATCGCTTCATCGATTTTCCGTTTCAAAAGAATATCCATCAACTGCCTGAAGCGGAGTACCAAGAGTGCGTTCGGGACTTGGAGGACAGGCCCCGCGAAGATCGGTCGGCCAATTTCAAGGAGATGCTGTACGCTCGATACGGTCGCGGGATCGCGGAGAAGTTCCTCGTTCCTTACAACGAAAAGCTGTACGCCACGAACCTCGCGTCCCTCGATATCGACGCGATGGGGCGTTTCTTTCCGCACGCGACAGCCGAGGAGATTCTGGCGCGCGCCGAACGGCCGGAGCGGGGAGGGTACAACATGACCTTTACCTATCCCGAGGGAGGCGCCGTTCAATACGTCGAGGCGCTCGCGAAAGGGACGCGCGCCGATCGGATCGCGCTCGGAGAGCAGGTCCTGTCCATCGACCTCGAGCGTAGCGTAGCGACGACCTCCAAGCGCGACATTCAATTCGAGACTCTGATCAGCACCGCGCCCTTCGTATCGTTGCTTCGGATGTGTGACCTCGAGTACGACGAGAGCGCCTTCGACTGGAACAAAGTCCTGGTGTTCAATCTCGGATTCCACACGAAGGGGTGCTCGGGGGTTCACTGGATCTACTACCCACAGCGCGAGCTCTGCTTCTACCGGGTCGGCTTCTACGACAACATATTCGACACCGAGCGCATGAGCCTCTACGTCGAGATTGGCCTTTCGCGGGACGACGAGGTTGGACCCGATGCCGGTGAAATTTGGCTTCCACGCGTGCTCACCGACCTGCAGGCCTGCGGCGTGGTCACCGATCAGACCCTCATCGCTTCACATCACGTACTGCTCGACCCCGCCTACGTGCACATCACCACGCGCTCGATTGCCGAAACCGAACGATGCAAGGTTATGCTCGCCGCGCGTGGCGTGCATTCGATCGGACGGTACGGCTCGTGGCGATACTGTTCGATCGAGGACAATATCGTCGAGGCGCGGGCGCTGGTGTCGGAGCTCGACAGCACGTGTTAGGCTCGTCGCCATGATTTGCACACGTTTCACCCGCTTTGTGGCCCTCGCAGCAGTTGCCATCATTGCATCGATTGCGGTCGCCTCTTGTACGAAGAAAGAGGAGAAGGTCGAGGAGCCCCAAGTTGTCGTCGAAGAGGCCGTCGTCGAAGAGGTCGCCACGCGGCCTCCGGCGCCGCACGAGTTTCCGGAGATGAAGATTCCGGAGGACAATCCCCAAACCCTGGGGAAAGTCTTGATCGGCGTCCTGCTCTTTTTTGACCCACGCTTGAGCGTCGACGGGACGCGGTCGTGTTACTCGTGTCACCAGAACGAGAACGGCAACGGGGGCGAAACGCCACTTGCCGTCGGGGCCAAGGGAAAGCAGCTCACGCGTCATAGCCCCGTAATTTGGAACACTGCGTATTTTGATCGGTTCTACTGGGACGGAAGGGCTGATTCGCTCGAGGCGCAGGCCAAGGGCGCCTGGGGCGGCGGCAACATGGGCGTGGGCAAGGAGAACCTTGCCAAGAAGACCAAAGCGTTGTCGAAGATCAAAGTCTACAGGGAATCGTTCGCCAAGGTGTTTCCGGAAGAAGGCATGACACCGGATACCGTTGCAAAAGCGATTGCAGCCTACGAGAGGACCCTCATTTGCAACAACACCGCGTACGATCGGTTTGCCAAGGGCGATGAGAGCGCTCTCACGGACCAGCAAAAGGAAGGGTGGGGCATTTTCATGGGCAAGGGCCAGTGTGTGGTGTGCCATGCCCCCCCCACTTTTCTCTAGTGCGATGGGAGTTCCCGACGGCATCTACTACAACGTCGGAATCGGCACCGATGGCATCGCCGAGGAGGAGGTCGACATCGGTCGTGCCGCGGTCACCGAGAACGAAGCGGATTGGGCTACGTTCAAGGTTCCATCCCTTCGCAATGTGTCGAAGAGCGCGCCGTACTTCCACGATGGGTCCGTCGACACGCTTGATGGAGCGGTTCGCTTGATGGCGACCGGCGGCATCGACAACAAGAACAAGACGTCGTTGCTAGCTGATCGCGGCCTCACCGATCAGGAAATCGACGCGCTGGTCGCCTTTCTCGGGGGCCTCGACTGCTCGCGCACGCTCGTAAAGCCAGAGCTTCTATGACCGACGAAGATACCCACGAGCTTGGTCCTCTCGCAGCGCTTCAGGGCGTTTGGGAGGGGTCTCAAGGCGCCGATGTTTCGCCTGACGACGATCGCACCGAGATCGAGCGCAATGCGTTCCGTGAGCGACTCGAGTTCGAACCCACCGGCCTCGTGGAAAACCACGAGCAATCCCTCTACGGGCTACGGTACTTCCGGGTAGCCTGGCGTCTCGGCGCGGAAGACCCGTTCCACGAACAGGTCGGTTACTGGCTTTGGGATGCGGAGGCCAAGCAAGTGATGCTGAGCTTCGTCGTCCCGCGCGGCATCTGCGTGCTGGCCGGTGGCCCTGCTGAACCCGACGCCAAGAGCTTCCGGCTCGAAGCCGAGGAAGGCTCCGACGTGTTCGGCATTTCCTCGGGACCCTTTCTCAACGAGCAGTTCAAGACCGTCCGCTATCACATCGACGTGACCTTCGACGAGGACGGGTCCTTTTCGTACGCGGAGGACACGGTCATGCGCATCAAAGGTCTTTCTGACCTCTTCCACCACACCGATCGCAATACTCTGCGGCGAGTCACCTAGCGCGCGCGGCGACGTACCCGTTCGTGATCGATCACGAGCGTTCTTGCACGTATTCGAGGACTTCACGCGGCGACAGCTCCACACTGGAGGGACCGCTGCGAATGAAGAAAGCCTCTGTGTTCTTGGCGCGCAGGAACACCGGTTTGGCCGATCGTTCACATTGCACGGCGGCGATGCGCTTCCCGTCGATTGCCCCAACCTGGAACTGAATGAGCTGTGAAAATTCTGCGCCGATGTGCTGGTTCACCAGGTTCTTCAGATGGAGGCGGCATCGGTCGTCGCTTTCGAACCCATCGGCCTCGGTTCCGAGGATCTCCCCCTCGTCTCCGATGCCTATGAGAACCGTGCCGCCTTCCGTGTTCATGAAAGCCACGGCGCCCTTGAGCCAAGCGAGCTCGATCTCTTTGCTGTTCTTGCCGGTCTTCAAGTTCCGGCGCACCGTCGACTTGAACTCGAGCGTGGGTCCTTCGGCTCGGCCGATGAGCGCGCGGATGTCCTCTTCGAAGCTGTTCTCGCCAATGAGTTGCCCGGGGACGTTCTCGAGCTGACGCGCGTGCTTTCGAACGAGGAGGAGTGCGAGGAGCCCTCCCGCGGCCAGGATGAACGCGAGCACCAACATCAACGTCGGCGCGCCCTCGACCGGAGTCCCGAAGATATCCGGCGCGGGAACCGCCACGCCGATCCACAGCCCCGACAGAGGGTCCAAGAGCTTGAAGCCGGCCCAGCCGGAGCCGTGCTCGCTCTTGAAGCGCACGGCTTCTTCGGTTGAGTCATCCGTCCCACGATTTGCCGAGGCGCTTGCCATCTGGGCTCCAGGACTTCTGCAGATAACGTCCATCCGACCCTGGGACGCCACGGGCCCGGGTCAGCCATCCCTCGAGCTGGCCATCGGGGCCGCGCTCCGCTGAGAGGTAGACCTCCCGTCCGTTCGAGTCTGCGATCACCACCGCTGTCACCTCTTTGAGCGGCTTCAGCACCGGCGTGAGCTTTTCCATCACCCGCTCCGCGTCGGTGGTGTCGAGGAGGCCCATTTTCCCCCATTCCCACGCCATGACGAGACCCTGGTTGACGGGCGCTAGGCGCCGCTCGAACTCCTGGGCCGCGAACGTCGCCGCCTGTTCGATGTGGGTCTGCGCGACCCTCTTCTGCGTGCGCCGCGTGTTGGAGACCGTCACCAACAGGATCGCACCCGACGTCAGCAACACGATCAGGGTCAGATCCCGCAGCAGCCGGTTTCGGGTGTTTCGAAGGCGGAGCCTGAACAGGTTGGTGATGGCAGAACCCAGAAGCGTCAATTGGAGCATCAGCGGGCCGCGGTCAGCGACCGAACCGGCCCCCCGGGGGCACCGGCGCCGCCCGGACTGGAGGCGCCGACTGGATTCGAACCAGCGAATGGAGATTTTGCAAACCTCTGCCTTACCACTTGGCTACGGCGCCGAAGGCTGCAGTGTGTAGCTCTGATTCGAGCCGTTGTCACGCAGCGTTTTAGAGCTTAGCGGAGGGCCAGGCTGGCGCGCCACACGCCGCGTGGTAGGCAGTCCTACATGACGTCACAAGACTCCTTTCAGAGCCGTGTCACCATCCATGCTGGGGGTCGTCAAGTCGAGATCCACCGCCTGGACGCGCTGATTCGAGCGGGTTTCGAGGGCATCACGACCCTGCCGTATTCCATCCGAGTCTTGCTCGAAAACCTTCTTCGCTACGAAGACGGCACGACGGTCACTCGAGAGGACATCGAGGCGGTTGCCAACTGGGATCAAGCGGCAGCGCCGAGCATCGAGATCGCCTTTCGACCCTCGCGCGTCCTCCTTCAAGACTTCACCGGGGTGCCGGCGGTCGTCGACCTCGCGGCGATGCGCGACCAATTTGCCAAGATGGGCGGCGATCCGAGCCGGATCAACCCGCTACAGCCGGTGGATCTCGTGATCGACCACTCGGTTCAAGTCGATTCGTATGGGTTGCTTCGTTCGTTCGAGGATAACGTGCGCCGCGAGTTTGAGCGAAATCAGGAGCGATATCAATTTCTGAAATGGGGTCAGACGGCGTTCGAGAACATGAGCGTAGTCCCGCCGGGCACGGGCATCGTGCACCAAGTGAACCTCGAGTATCTCGCGCGAGTGGTATTCACGCGCGACGCCAATGGGAAGACCATCGCCTACCCCGACAGCCTGGTCGGCACCGACTCGCATACCACGATGATCAACGGGCTCGGCGTACTGGGTTGGGGCGTCGGCGGCATCGAGGCCGAGGCTGCGATGCTCGGGCAACCGATCAGCATGCTCTTGCCTCAAGTCGTCGGCTTCAAGCTCATGGGGAAGCTCCCCGAAGGCGCAACCGCCACGGACGCGGTTCTGACGGTGACGCAGATGCTTCGCGAGAAGGGTGTCGTCGGGAAGTTCGTCGAGTTCTTTGGCGAAGGCATGGAGTCTCTTTCACTTCCCGATCGCGCGACGATCGCTAACATGGCGCCCGAGTATGGCGCCACCATGGGGTTTTTCCCCGTCGACGACGAGACACTGGCGTATCTGCGTTTCACGGGCCGCGACGAGGTGCACGTCGACATCGTCGAGCGGGTTCTCAAGGAGCAGGGGCTGTTCCACACGGCGAGTGCACCAGACCCGAGGTTCACCGATTTTCTTCAGCTCGATTTGGGCGACGTCGTTCCGTCGATCGCGGGACCCAAGCGACCTCAAGACCGCATTCCTCTGTCCGAGTCCAAGCGCGCTTGGCACAATGTGCTCGAGGGGTTTGGCGTTACGGGCGACGAGGCGGTCGAGGTCACTCGGGGCGACGAGACCTTTCCGGTACAGAACGGCGCGGTCGTCATCGCCGCGATCACGAGCTGCACCAACACGTCCAACCCTTCGGTCATGCTCGCAGCGGGGCTCGTCGCCAAGAAGGCGGTCGAGAAAGGCCTTCGAACCAAGCCCTGGGTCAAGACGAGTCTCGCGCCCGGCTCCCAGGTGGTGACCGAATATCTCAAGGTCGCCGGCCTGATGTCCGACCTGGAGGAGCTTCGCTTCAATCTGGTTGGCTACGGTTGCACGACCTGCATCGGCAATTCCGGCCCACTCGATCCCGAAATCAGCGAGGCGATCGAGGCCAACGATCTGATCGTGACCTCGGCACTCAGTGGAAACCGCAACTTCGAAGGACGCGTCAACCCGCTCACGAGAGCGAACTACCTGGCATCGCCTCCGCTCGTCGTCGCTTACGCGTTGGCGGGCACCATGGACATCGACTTCGAAACCGATCCGCTTGGCCAGGACGTCGACGGGAAGGATGTCTTCCTTCGCGATATCTGGCCCTCCCACGAGGAGATCACCGAATCACTCCGCTCATCCGTCAAGAGGGACCAGTTTCTCGACCGCTATGCGGTCGTGCTCGACGGCCCGCCCGAGTGGCAGGACGTCACATTCGAGCAATCGGACCGGTACCGGTGGGATCCGAAATCGACCTATGTCCGCTTGCCCCCGTTTTTCGAGGGCGTCGAAGCGGGCGACCCCACTCCGCCAAAGGACATCGAGGGGGCGCGAGTGCTTTGCCTACTTGGCGATTCGGTGACCACCGACCACATCTCGCCGGCGGGAGCCATCGCGCTCGATGGCCCCGCGGCGCGCTACCTTCAGGACAACGGTGTTTCCCCGCGCGATTTCAACAGCTACGGCAGTCGGCGCGGCAACCATGAAGTCATGATGCGGGGCACATTTGCGAACATTCGGCTGCGGAACCTACTGGCGCCGGGAACCGAGGGCGGAGTCACGCGCTACCTTCCCAACGATGAGCAGATGAGTATCTACGATGCGGCCATGCGGTACCAGGCGGACGGTACGCCCCTGGTCGTCATCGCAGGCAAGGAGTACGGCACCGGGTCGTCACGGGACTGGGCTGCCAAGGGCACGTTGCTTCTCGGGGTGCACGCGGTGATCGCGGAGAGCTACGAGCGTATCCACCGTTCCAACCTGATCGGGATGGGCGTTCTTCCGCTCGAGTTCCAAGGTGGCGACGGGCGCGAGAGCCTCGCCCTGACCGGCGAGGAAACGTTCTCCATTCTCGGGGTGTCGGAGGGCTTGAGTCCAGGCAAGATGCTTTCGATCACGACCGATTCCGGAAAATCGTTCCAGGTGACGGCTCGGCTCGATACGCCGCAGGAGGTCGAGTACTTCCTACAGGGGGGCATCCTCCAATACGTCTTGCGCCAACTCGCTGCGCGGGAGAGGGCGTCTGCGTAGCCATCGACGATATGCACGGAGGAACGGATGTCCCTCGTCTTCGTAGTCTCGCCGCCCCGCGCCGGGTCGACGCTCCTCCAACGGATGATGGGAGCACACTCCGAGATCTTCACCCATCCCGAGCCGCATCTGATCACCCCGATCGCGCATCTCGGAGTCTATGGGAACGTCGACAAAGCGCCGTACGATCACATCAACGCCGCGGAGGCGATGGGCGCGTTCATCGAGGATCTGCCGCGCGGTGAGCAGGACTATCTCGATGCGCTGCGCGCGTATGCGGACACGCTGTACGGCCGAATGCTCTCGACCAGTGACGCGAAGTACTTTCTCGACAAGACCCCCGCCAACGCATTGGTTCTGCCGTTCCTTCGGCGGCTCTACCCGGACGCCAAGTACGTGGTGCTCACTCGGCATCCGCTCGCGGTGTTCAGCTCCTACGCCAACAGCTTCTTCAACGGTGATTGGGAAGCCGCGCATGCGTTCAATCCGATTCTCGAGCGATACGTGCCCGCGATGGCAAGCTTTCTTCGAGAGCGGCCGGTTCCGATGCTGCACGTCGTCTATGAGGATCTCGTGCAAAGCCCCGAGTCCCAACTGGAGCGAGTGTTTGCCTTTTTGGGTGTCGAAAACGATCCCGATGCGGTCGAATACGGCAGGTCCGGTCCCGCGAAGAAGGGGATGGGCGACCCGATGACCGTTGATCAGGAGGGTCGCCCGGTGACCGACTCGGTCGACAAGTGGGCCGCCGAGCTCGCAGCCGATCCAAAGAAACGATCTTTGGCGGAACAAATGCTCGAGCGGATCGACGTAGCGGACCTCGAGGTTTGGCAATGGCCGTCCAAGGACCTGTGGGCGCCGCTCGAAGCCGAGGGAGACTCGCCGCCGCCAAAGAGGAAGCGCAACTCGTACACGTTTCAGCGGCGCGTCATGTTGGCGCTCAAGAAAGACATTCATGAGCGTCCTCACGGCAAGATCGTGAAGCGCATCAAGTACTACTGCGACGTCCTCCTCCGAGAGTAGTGTGCGGATCTTAGAAATGATGACTTGGGACTCGAGCACGGGGCCCCCAGACTCGACCGCGAGGTCGGTGTAGAATCGAACGTCCTGTCGCCGACGTCGATACGCCTGATCGTAGTAGCGACCGTCGGAGTAGTGGGCCTCGGTTCCGGCTCCGTGACGTCGTCGATGTTTGGAGTCAGCCACGGCCGTCGCAAAGGTGAGCAGCGAGCTCCGCAAACCCTCGGCCCCGGTCGGAGTCCGTGACGTATCGTGGGGGCGTTGGAAGTCGGTGAAGGTGGTCGCGGACGTTTGCAACGCCGACGCTCAGGGGGAAGTGCGCGAAAGCAGCGGCGTCGTTCCCGCTGTCTCCGACGAATACCCATCGGTCGATCTCCGGGTCAAGATCGACGCCCAATGCCTCCAGAAGAGCCTTCTCGACTCCGCATGCCTTGTCCCAGTTGCCGGGGATGGCGTGTGCATGAACCGTAGACACGGCGCTCCGCACTCCGTGATTCTCGATCAGGGCCACCAAAGCGTCGATGTCGGCGGGCGTTAGTGTCACTTCCTCCCCGACGTCGAACGCTAGGTCACAGCGTCGGGCACCACGGTCGTTTGCGAGCTTAACGTGGGGCATCTTGGCGGCGACGTCCTGACGAATCGTGTCGAGTAAGCGTTCGTGCGCGGTCCGTTCGTGCGGCTCGGCAAAGTACCCCTCGCGCGCCCGGATCCCATCCATCCAAGCCCATCCGGCGCCATTCTCACCAACTGCGACCTGGACCGGCCACATTCGTGCGACGACGTCGGTCCAACCGAGCGGGCGACCTGTGACCGCGACCAGGATGATGCCTGCCGAACGAAGTCGATGCATCGCAACGAAGGCCTCGGCCTCGAGCACCCCGTCTTTCGTCACCGTATCGTCGATATCGAAGATCACTCCGCGCAGGTCGGCGGGATCCAGCTCTTTGTAGTGTTTCATCGCCCCGGGCCTTCCATACCACACGCCCTGGACTTGCAGACACTCGCGGGGAAGCGTACCGTAGATGCAGGAGGGAAACCGTGCCCAATCTAGGATTCGGCGAGCTAGTAATTGTCTTTTTGATCGTCATGCTGATCTTCGGCGCCGGGCGCCTACCACAGATCGGCGAAGGTCTCGGCAAGGCCATTCGCAACCTGAAGCGCGGCCTCAACACCGACGACGACATCGATATCACTCCGACCGAGAAGCAGGTCCCGGACAAGGCAGCCTCGCGGGTCGAGGACGCCGAGGTCGTCGAACCCAAAGTCGAAACCAAGATCGAGACCAAGTCATAACGGCTATTTGATCCCAGCTGGGCCGACGGCTATCGCCTAGACCGCGCCTCTCTGAGCTCGAGTATCGACCGGCAGCTGAGTTGCAACGGTGGTGTCAATCCGGAGGCCATCGCAGCTTCCTTGAGCTCGCCAGGTCGGAGGAGTGGCGCAAGCAGGAGTGCGGTGTCTGGCGGGCAATCTGGATTGCGTAGGATCGCGTTGCGCGGACGGTAGCGCACCACCCATCGTCGATGCCGATAGACGGCTTGAAGCACGCCGGGCTCGTTCGGACGGATGGCGCAAATGTGCACGACGTCCTCTTCGGTCAGCGAAGGGTTGTCGAGCAAGATGCGCACGACGGCTGGATGCGGGTCGCGCACCACCCGTTGAATGAGCCCTCGGTCGTGCGTGCGCGCGAGCGACTTCCGCTCCCCGAGCGTGAGAGGGCGACCTCGGCCGAAGTCCGGGATGCGTTGCCTCGTTTTCACAGCTTCGTCTTCTTCGAGCGGGATCAAGAAGTCAGCTAGATGATGAAGCTCGGCGTTTTTGGCTTCCGTACCGAGCTCCGCGCGACGGTGCGCGAGACGCGGCTCGAAGAGTGTCCACCCGAGGGCGAGGAATACGGCCTGCGCATCTGCGTCGCCTAGTGCGGCGGCATGGTAGGCAACACCCACTAGCTCGAGAGCGTCCTCGACCGAGAGGCTCTCCAACCGATCGCAGATCAGCGCTACACGCATGTCGATCTCATCGATCCGCGCCAAACGCTTGAACAAGTCTTGGAACGTCATTTCCCGTTGCACGCCCTGAACCAGGTCTTCAGCCTAGTAAGGCCGCCCCGAGGCGCCACCTTGACGCAATGCGTCGTAGCGCTAGTCTCGATACGCGATGGCGCCCGTTGAGCAGGTCCGCGTAATTAAGCGGTATGCGAACCGAAAACTGTATGACACCCGTGACAGTCGCTACGTCACGCTCGACCGTATTGCGGAGCTCGTGCGCAACGGAGAAGAAGTGAAAGTCTTCGACAATCGCTCGAAGCGAGATCTCACCAAAGTCACCCTCGCGCAGATCATCTATGAGGAACAGAGGAGCGGCAATGCCACCGCCTGGTCGGTGAGCAAGCTCCGGGGCTTCATTCAGAGTGGCCGCGAGCGTCTCTTTTCGACCCTCAAGGAGGGGCCAGTCGGGAAGCTCGTCGTGCGCGCTGAGGAGCTCGGCGCCGAGGTTCGCGAGGCCGCGGACGATAAGGTTCGGGCCCTTCTCGACGGGGCGGCGGCCCATGTGAAACAGCTTCAGGGCGAGGTGGCTCGGCTCCAGGCGAGAATTGAGGAATTGGAGCTGAAAATGCGGCAAGCTGCCGATAGGAGCCCCAAGGAACAAGACTCCACCAAACCCTCGGAATAATCTCACCCCCGAAGGGTTGTGAGCACTAGGCATGCCTAGAAGCGTTAAGGAAATCGCCAACGAACGTCGGTTGTTCGAAGCCGATGCGCGGCCGTATCTGGACACCCTCTACGCGACCTCCCTTCGGCTCACCCGCGCCCCCGCGGACGCGGAGGACCTCGTCCAGGATACCCTCGTTCGCGCCTATCGCTTCTACGATCGGTTCGAAGCAGGAACCAACTTCAAGGCGTGGCTTTTGAGAATCCAGATGAACACCTTCGTCAATCGTTATCGACGTAGCGTCCGCGAGCGTCGGGTGTTCGAGGGTCCGATGGCGACGCCAGTCGGCGAGGGCGTCATGAGTCGCGCCAGCATGCGTGGCCTCACCGATCCAGTCGGTGAGGCGCAACGCAAGCTGATCGCGCGTGAGATCACGCGGGCCTTCGATGAGCTCTCCGAGGATGCGCGCGCCATGGTTCTTCTTGCCGACGTTGAGGAGCTGTCCTACAAAGAAATCGCGGAAATCGTGGGTTGCCCGATCGGCACCGTGATGTCGCGCCTTCACCGTGCACGGAAGCAACTCCAACTGTCGTTGCAAGCGCAGGCGCGTGAGCTCGGCATCATCGGCGAGGACGATGAGGGAGAGCCGGCGGAACCGCTTTCGCTCGAAGAGTTTCGAACACGAAAGGCGGCCAAACCATGAGCTGCAAGCTCGTGCGTCGTCATCTCGGAGCGCTCGTCGATGGAGAGCTCGATCCGGCGACACAGGTCGAGTTCGAGCGTCACATTGAGGCGTGTGTCGGTTGCCAGGAGCATTTGGCCTTCGAGTCGTCTTTCCGACGGCAGACGCGTGAAGCGGTGGGTGGCGTGAAGGCGCCTCAGCACCTTTGGAGGCGCACGCTGAACCGACTCGATGAGATAGACGAGGCGCGCGCGGACAGCACGTCGTTGGCGCAAGTGCGCCCGATGCAATGGCGTCAGGCGTGGCCCATAGCCGCGGCCGCCGTTGCGCTATTGGTTCTCGGTGGGGTCGTAGGCTTGCCGGAGGCTGGGACCTATCGGAGCGCGAGCATGGGCACGCTCCAAGATGTCGTGAACCTTCACTCCCAAGGCCTTCCTTCGGATGTCCCGGCGGGCGAGCCCCAGGAGGTTGCGCAGTACTTCCGCGGCAAGACACCGTTCCCGGTGAGGCCTGCCAAGTTCGAGGGGCAGGCTATGAAGCTCGTCGGGGCTCGGTACATCAGGATCGGCGCGAAACCCGCGGCCGCGCTCTACTACAAGCACAAGGGACGGCGGGTCACGCTGCTGGTGTTCCAGGACGCTAGGCTCGTCGATTCCGCCCAGCGCACACATGTGGGCGGGCGTGAGCTGTACTATCAGAATGTGGGAAGCCACGTGGTCACCATCCGCCGGCAAGGCGGCTTGAACTACGTGTTTTTCGGTGACCTCGAGCGGCCTACGTTGTTCCACCTCGCCGCCAGCGCGCGCGTTGCCTACTGAGCGCATCCTGGGTACGACGCGAAATAGCCGGGCGTCCCCGTTGACAGGACAACCGTCAGGCATCTATCCTCTTTTTGATACTAGCGGAACTTTGCAAGGTCAGGGGGAATCAGTTGCATCGCGTTCTGGTGATCGACAGCGAAAGTCAATTTGCCGAGGCTCTGCACGCCCACCTTGGCCGCTACGAAGTCGAAGTCGAGCTTGCTGGGGACGGGAAAACCGGCATGGAAGCCGCCAAGAGCACACCCCCGGATCTCATCGTCCTGGCCGTCGAGCTTGGCGATGACAACGGATTCCTGGTGGGCCGCAAGATCAAGCGAAGCAAGAGGCTCGGGCATATTCCGATCATCATTCTGTCAAACGACGAGAACGCTGATAACCTGTTCGAGCAGCACAAGAAGACGAAGTCGAAAGCCGAAGATTATGTCCGCCGTCCCGTGAGCGTAGAGGACCTCGTGGCGCGGATGCTGGATCTAGTTCCGCTCAAGCCACTGCCGGCGACGGAAATCGAAATCGAAGGGGAACAGGAAATGTCCGACGACGAGATGGAAAGCGATGTGCCAAAGAAGATCGGGGGGCGTCCCGAGATCGACGAAGAGATCGATGCGTTCGCGGAAAACGCTTTCGACGCTCTGATGATGGGCGGCGGAGACGAAAAGGCCGCCGCCGAGCCCGCGTCCGAAGCTGCCGCCGAAGAGCCGATAGAACCGGGCACCGGCGAGTACGAGGACGTCGAGCTCGATGACGTGATCATGGTTTCCGATGCCCCGCCGCCGGAATCAGTGAGGCCGGCGCCCGAAGATTCCGGGAGTGGCCTGCTCGCAGCTGCACGTTTGCGTTCCGAAATTTCCGAGCTCAAGGCGAAGCTCGCTGAGTCCTCCGGGGGCGTATCGAGCCGCCAGTTTTTGGATCTTCGCGAGACACTGAACTCGAAGGACAAAGAGATCCTCGACATGCGCGACCAGCTGAGTGTGCGCGACAAGGAGATCCTCGAGCTGAAGGACCAATCGATTGCTCTCGAGCGCGGGCGAGCGGACTTCGGCGAGAAGATGGCAGACCTCGAGCGCGCGTTTTCGAAAGCGCAGGAGGCGATCGCGAGCCTCACCGAGGACAAGGAAGCTGCGAACAAGCGATTCGAGGATGTGAAGGCGCGGTTCGAGCGCGAGCACCACAAAGCGCGGGGCCTCGAAGAGTCGCTCGGTCAAGAGCGTGAGGGGCGCGCAGCAGACGTGGCTGCGCTCAGGAGCACCCACGATGCCGAGCTAGCCAGGGCCATCCTGGCGCACGAAGAGGCGATGGATCTGGTCAAGGCCGAGTCAGCCGCAGCGCGTGCGAAAGCCGAAGAGGACAGCGTGGCCGCGCTTCAGGCTGTGGCCAACGAAAAGGAAACCGCGGTTGCGGCGCTCCGATCAGAGCTTACCGACGAGCGCTCGGCAGCATTGGCACAAGCGTCTGCGGAGGCGGAGGCAGCTAAGCAGGCATCCCTCGCCGCGCTCCGAGAGGAGCTCGAGACCGAGGCAGCGGCGCAGGTCGCTGCTGTCGAAGACGCCTGGAAGCGCACACTGGCAGAGCGTGAGGCAGCGCTCCGAGGTGAAAAGGAGCTCGAGCTCGAAACGCTCGAAGGCCAGCATTCGAAGCAGTTGGCAACGCTCGGTCGCAAGCTCGCCGACACCGAGACCGAGCTCGCTGGAGCTAGGGAGCGCGAGCAGCTCAACGCCGAGCGCAACGCTGAGCTCGAGTCGAAGCTCACCGAGATCGAAGGTGCGCTGGCCACAACGAGCGCTCAGCTAGGCGAGACACAAGAGACTCGAGATCGGCTCCAAGCGGAGCTCACCGAGGCCACGGCCGCGCGAGACGGACTTCAAGAAGAGCTCGACACCAGCATCGCCCGGATGGCGCTGCTCGAGAGCGACAAACGTGATCTCACATCTCGGGTGGGCTCACTCGAGTCCGTCAAGTCCCAGCTGGAATCGAAGCTATCGGATGCTGTTCAGAAGATCGCGACGGACGAGGCTCTTCTCGAGCGTGTGCGTAGGGCGATGGCCATTGGGCTCGCCCTGCTCGAAGAGCAACGCAACAACGTCATCGGCGGCGCTAGTTCCGAGATGGAAGGCGTTTCCGAGGACGCTGAGTAGCGGCCGGTCGAGTCGAGGCAAGCCCTGGCGCGACCAGCGCGGGGTTGCTTTGCCGAGTGAGGCGAACGAGCTCTCCAAGTTGCCGGCGGGCCAACGGCGGTGGGGGCGCTTCCGCAAGCAGGTCGAGGAACGCGCCCGCATTGGGCGGTCGGCGCGCCGCATCCGGGTTCAACAAGGACTCGATTGCGGAGACGAGCGGGGAGGGCGCTTGTGGCGCCACCGCTTCGAGGCGCTCGTGCTCGCCGCGACGCGCGCGATCGAGCGTCTCGATGTCGTTGTCGCCGTCGAACGGCCGGCGCCCAGCAAGGCATTCGTAAAGCAACACCCCCAAGGAGAAGAGATCCGTTCGCGCGTCGCACCGTCGTCCGAGTGCGTACTCCGGGGCCATGTAGGGGACA
>PVMS01073256.1_pt1 | contig 26175 bp, 24 predicted proteins | sample 1853461 | NCBI WGS metagenome assembly PVMS01 (sample SAMN08582032, study PRJNA380276) | Marine sediment metagenome, whole genome shotgun sequencing project. | isolation source: ocean sediment barecode stripped | collected 2017
CATTCACATCCTCCGGCGCGACCCAAGCGGCGACCTGCTCGCCTAATGGCCACTCTGCCTCGCTATCGGAGGTACTGTGCGCGGGAAATAAGCCAGCCGCTTGCGCGCGCAAGTCCGCTTCGCTTTTGTCGTGGACAAGCGTGCAGCCGAGACCATCGCGGAAAATTGCCGTCTGGGTCGCGAAGCCATAGGCCGAGGCGGTCACCGACTTGGCCTTGGTGTCGGGCGCCGCCCGAAAATAGGTCAGCAGCTCAAACTCGGGACCGGAGAGTTCCTGCGCCATAACGTCGTCCGCATCGCGGCCCGAGACGAAGATCCCGGCGCACAGGGTCTGGGCCATGAAGCCCGAGCCGAGCAGCGCTACGCGGTAAAGCGGGACAAGCACGATGGTCGCGGCCGTGACTGCGACGATCGTGGCCAGCGTGACCCAGAAGCCGCGGGAGAGTCCTAAAAACATAGCAACGCTATTTCAACGCCGCTGCGGCTTCGAGCACGGCCTCGGCATGGCCCGGCACTTTCACCTTGCGCCACACATTGCGGATCACGCCTTTGCCGTCGATGACGAAGGTCGAGCGCTCGATGCCCATGTATTTCCGGCCATACATGCTCTTCTGCACCCAGACGCCATAGGCCTCGCAGGTCTTGAGGTCTTCGTCCGCGCCGAGCGGGAAATTCAGGTCGTATTTCGCCTTGAACTTGTCGTGCTTTTTCACCGGGTCCTTGGAGATGCCGATGATCTCCGCCTTCACCTTGGAGAAGTCGGGTAGGGCATCGCGGAAGGCGCAAGCCTCCGCCGTGCAGCCCGAGGTGTCGTCCTTCGGATAGAAATAGAGCACCACTGTCTTGCCCTTAAAATCCTTCAGCGAGATCGTGCCGCCGCCGTCCGCCGGCAGGGTGAAGGAGGGTGCCTTGTCGCCCACATCTACGCTCATTCATTCGCTCCTCTAATGGCCGTGCCGCTGATCGTCCGAATATTCGGGATGATATTCCCGTCCGCACCCCTCACTGTCATTAATGGGCTATGTCACGTGGGCCGGTGCTTAACTGCGCTTTAGGCGTGACGATTCTGCCTCATTTCCCAAAAATCTCTTGCAAACCGGGAAGCTGAGGTGCAAATAGCGCCTCTTGTTCAAACAACATCTACTGGTTGGGGAGGACGCCATGTCCAGTGACGCCCTCTTCCAATTGGGGATGGACTTGGATCATGGTTCAAGCACCGCCCAAACGGAAGAAACGCATTCCCAGTGTCTCGATCCCGATGAGGGAGAGGAGCGCAAGGACTTTTTCTGTGAGAGAGACGGCGTCCGCTACGCGGGGGTTCATCTCCTCATCGATCTCATTGGCGCGGAGCGGCTCGACGATTTAGACCACGTCGAGCAGGCCCTCAGGCGGTGTGTGGAGGCGTCGGGCGCGACCCTCCTGCATATTCATCTCCACCACTTCACGCCCAATGGTGGCATCTCGGGTGTCGCGGTTCTTGCCGAGTCGCATATCTCCATCCACAGCTGGCCCGAATATGGCTACGCCGCGCTCGACGTTTTCATGTGCGGCGATGCCAATCCGGAGGCGTCCATCGGCGTTCTCAAAGAGGCGTTCTCGCCTCACAAGCTGGTCGTTAAAACGCAACTTCGGGGCAAGGAAATTCATCGATGGAACGGTGGGTCGAAGAGACACTCCACGGCGGCTTCCGCGTCCGCCTAAAGGCGGATCGCGTCCTCTTCGATAGCGAGACCGAGCACCAGCATCTCGTCATCTTCGAGAATAGCGATTTCGGCCGGGTGATGATGCTGGACGGCGTTGTCCAGCTCTCCACGCGCGACGAGTTCGTCTATCACGAGATGATGTCGCATGTGCCGCTCTTCGCCCATGGCGAGGCGACCAAGACACTGATCGTCGGCGGCGGCGATGGTGGCGTCCTGCGCGAGGTGCTGAGACATCCAGACGTGACCAGCGCCACGCTGTGCGAGATTGACCGCAGCGTTATCGATCTTTGCCGCGAGCATTTCCCCGACGTGTCGGCGGGAGCCTTCGACGATAAGCGCACCAACATCGTCATCGCCGACGGCACCAAGTTTGTCGCCGAGACGGATGAGCGTTTCGACGTCATCACGGTGGATTCCACTGATCCCATCGGGCCGGGCGCGGTGCTGTTCACGAAGGAATTCTATGCGGACTGCCGCCGCGCGCTTGCCCCTGGCGGCATCCTCGTCACCCAGAACGGCCTACCCTTCTTGCAAGGCCCGGAGCTCAAACAGTCGGTCGGCTATTTCCGCGATCTGTTCGGCGACGCGTTCGCCTATCTCGCCACTACGCCGAGCTATTTCGGTGGCTCCATGTCTTTCGGCTGGGCCACCGACAACAAGAAATTGCGGCACCATGGTCTGGAGACGATCGAGCGGCGCTATGCGAAGGTAGGCAGTTTCGCCACGCGCTATTGGCGTCCTGAAATCCAGGTTGGGGCGTTTGCGCTACCCACCTATATCCGCGAGCTCGTCGAGGCTTAGAAGGTCAGAGCCGTTCGAGCCGGGGCAGGTCGCCCACCAGAGGCTGGCAATAGTCGTAGAACGCCGCGCTCACATTATTCCGACCCGAAAGAAACTCAGGCGGCATGTGCCGAGCGTGGCGCGCCACGGCTGAAAGATCGGCGCGGCCACAGGCGCTGCGATAACTGTCGAGCGCATTATTGGTGCGGATGATCGTCACCGACGCGCCCGCGTCCCCTTGCGCCGCAAGGGTGGCGGCGTGGCGTCCCGATGCCCGTGCTTCCATGGCGTCCACGACTGAGGGATGGGGCCAGCAGCGCTGGAGATAGCCAAACGTGTCGGCGCGCACGCGAAGGCTCTTGCCGCCGGCCGGCGTCAGGCCCTTCTTGATGATGTCCGAAAGGCCATCGCCGAGTGCGCCGGAACCCGAAAGCTGCACATTGCCGTGCGCGTCGACTTCGTCCGAGGCCATGAGCTGTGGGCCGATTTCCTTGCCGCCGGCGTCGCGAATGCCCTCGCTGACGGCGACCTGGCAACGGCCAAGCTTTGAGTAGACCGCGTCCACATCGGCCAGGAACTCGTCCATGGCGAACGGCACTTCCGGCATATAGATGAGATGCGGCGCCGGGCGCTTTGCGGGATCGGCGTCCGTATCGCGCAGTGTGCGTGCCAGCGCAGCAGAGGCGGTGAGGAAGCCTGCGCTGCGGCCCATGATGATGTTGATCTTGATACCGCCGAGGCTCGCATTGTCCAGCGCATCGCCCATGTGAGCGAGGGTCACGAAGCGCGCGGCGGAGGGAAAGCCCGGTGTGTGGTCGTTTTCGCGAAGATCGTTGTCGATGGTCTTCGGCACGTGGAAGCAGCGCATCTCATAGTTGGCGGCAGCCGCTTTCTCGCTGACGATGCGGCAGGTGTCGGCGGAGTCGTTGCCGCCGATATAGAAGAAGTAGCGAATGTTGTTGTCGCGGCAGCCGTCGATAATCTGATCGCAATAGGCATCGTCCGGCTTATCGCGGGTGGAGCCCAGCGCGGCGGAGGGTGTGTGGGCGATACGCTCAAGCTTCTCGGCGGAGGTACCCGTGAGATCGACGAGTTCTTCAGGGTGCCCTTTGGCGATGCCGCGCACGCCATGGCGCATGCCGAAGATGCGCTTGATCTTGCCTTGGTCGGCAAGGCCAGTCTTTAAGCCCTCGATGACGCCGACGAGGGACTGATTGATGACGGCGGTCGGGCCGCCCGATTGGCCGATAACCGCATTGCCGGTTGGAAGATCAGGCACGCGTTTCCCCCTCCTTTGAACCTAAGGAACGGCACAATGCCTTGGCGGTTGACGCCACGCAAGGCGAAGGGGGGCGGAAGTGATTCCGGCTAATCGCGCCGCAGGAGATGCAGACTGAACAGGCCATCGGGGTCGGTCCAGGCCGTCACACCGCGCCAACCAGCGGTCGCGGCCAGCGCCTGGAACCCCTCGATCGAATATTTGTGGGAGAACTCGGTATGGATGCGCTCGCCTTCGGCGAAGGCGAAGTCGCGGCCGAGCACGTTCACCGTCTGGCCGGCGAGGCTCTCCAGATAGATCTCAATGCGGCCTTCGGGCTCGTTGTAGATGGCCCGATGGGCGAAGCGGGCAATGTCGAAATTTCCATCGAGCTCGCGGTTGATGCGGGTCAGCAGATTGAGACTGAAAGAGGCCGAAACGCCTTCGGCGTCGTCATAGGCCGGGATCAAAATGTCGGGGCTCTTTTTCAGGTCGATGGCGACGAGAAATGCGCTGTCGCGCCCAAGAAGCTGCGCCGCGTTGAGAAGAAATGCCATGGCCTCGTCACGGGTCAAATTTCCGATGGTCGAGCCCGAGAAGTAGCCGAGCTTTTGACCGCGCGCGGTGTCCGGTAGGGCGTCCGTCTTGGTGAAGTCCGCGACCAGTGGCGTAATGGTGAGGCCGTCATGCTGCGGTGCCAGCCATTCGGCGGCCTCCGCCAGATACGTCTCCGAGACATCGATCGGGATGTAGGTCTCAAGGCCCTCAAGCGCGCCGATGAGGAGGCTGGTCTTGCGGCTCGATCCCGAACCGAACTCAACGAGACTGTCCGCCTCGCCCACATGCTCGGCGATATCGGCGCCATGGGTCTGGAGCAACGCCGTCTCGGCGCGCGTCGGGTAATACTCTTTGAGCCTGGTGATCTCCTCAAACAGTTCCGACCCGCGAGCGTCATAGAGAAAACGCGATGGCAGGCTGCGCTTCTGCCGCGCCAACCCTTCAAGCACGGCTTGCGCGAATTCGGCATGAGCATCCGCCGTGGTTTCAGACGCGGCGGCGTCTGGCCCGTCCTCGGCCAGCACGGAAGACGTATCGCCCGCCATCAAACGTTGCCTGCGAGCCTGAAGCCCGTGAACTGCCAGCGTTGGTGGGGATACAGGAAATTGCGATAGCTGCGCCGAATATGCCCATCGGGCGTGGCGCAGGATCCGCCTTTTAAGACCATCTGATTGCTCATGAATTTGCCGTTATATTCGCCGACGGCGCCTGGCGCCGCGTTGAACCCGGGATATGGGAGGTAGGCGCTTGCCGTCCACTCCCACACATCGCCAAACATCTGCGAAAGGCCGTCTTCGGCCTTTGTGGCCATCGGCCGCAAATGATCGGCACCGAGGGTTAGCCCCTCAACGGGAAGGCGCTCAGACGCCACCTCCCACTCAAACTCCGAAGGCAAACGGTATCCGGCCCATCGGGCGAAAGCGTCGGCCTCGAAAAAACTCACATGGGCAACGGGTGCTGCCGGGTCCACGGGGCGGTGGCCGTTGAGGCCCGTCTGCAGATATCCGCCGTCGGTCTTCTCGAAATATGCCGGCCCTCGCCAGCCCAGGGATTGGACGCTATTCCAGCCATCAGCCAGCCACAGCGCCGCGCTCGCGTAGCCTCCATCCTCGATGAAGTCAATCCACTCCTCATTGGTGACGCAGCGATTGGCGAGTTTGAACGGGCGGATGAGTTGTTCGTGCCGTGGGCCCTCGTTGTCGTAGACGAAGCCTGTGCCATCGTCCCCAACTTGAAAAATGCCACCGTCAAACGACGACCACGTAAGCGGCGACCCATTGCCCGGCGAGACGCCGGGTTTGGCCTCGCGGTAGGCGGGCTTTAGCGGGCCTGATGCGAATAGGCTCAAAATGTCGGTGAGCAATAATTCCTGATGCTGCTGCTCGTGGTTGATGCCGAGCTCGACGAACGCTGACGCCTCGCGCGGGACGCCGAGATCAAACAAACGTCCGAGCGCCTCGTCCACATGGGCGCGGTAGGCGCACACGTCTGCCGCTGTTGGGCGCGTGAGCATTCCACGTTTGGGCCGCGGCTGGCGTGGTCCGACAGCCTCGTAATAAGAATTGAAGCAATACGCAAAGCGCTCGTCGAACAGCTGGTAGCTGGGCGCGAAGCGGCTCAGCACGAAGGCCTCGAAGAACCAGGTGGTATGCGCCAGGTGCCACTTGGTCGGGCTGGCGTCGTCATTCGCTTGGACGACTTGATCCTCGTCGCTCAAGGGCTGGGCCAGCGCGAGCGAGAGCCGGCGCGTTTCCATCAGGCGATCATGCAAGGATCTGGGCTTGGTCCTGCGCCGGGGTTCGGCGAGGGCAGTGTGGCTGAGGCTCATAATTCCTCTCCGCAGTGTCGGCGGCCTATCTTCCAATGTGCGATTTAGCAGCTTGTTCCGGCTCATGAAATAATCAAACATGCACAATCCCGTTATGATTGTTCGATTCCCAAGAGGGGGCAATCCTGTGCTCGAGTCCGACGCCGAGGGGCTAGACCCACTGGTTTCTCTTGATGGGCGCCAGTCGCAGATTGCCGCCGAAATCCAGCGTGGCGTTTGCCGGTCATTCCGGGCGCTTGGCTATTCGGTCCTCACCGAGCTTCCCTTGGCCAATGGGCGCCGTGCCGATGTGGTGGGCTTATCGCCGACCGGCGACGTGCTGATCATCGAGATCAAGTCGTGCCTTGTGGATTATCGCACCGACGGGAAGTGGCACGAATATCTCGACTATTGCGACCGGCTCTATTTTGCCGTGGCCGCCGATTTCCCGAACGAGGTGATCCCGGAAGACGCCGGTCTCATTCTCGCCGATCGTTATGGCGCGGAGCTGGTGCGCGAGCCCGTCGAAGAGCGGCTTCGAGCCGCGCGCCGCAAGGCGATGATGTTGTGCTTCGCCCGCGCGGCGGCGCTGCGTCTCCAGCATCATCTCGATCCTGGCTGCAGTTTCGGAGCTTGAGAAACGCTTGAGGTCTATTTCGGCGCGCGCTTGGCGAGAATACGCTGGAGCGTACGGCGATGCATGTTGAGGCGCCTTGCGGTCTCCGAGACATTGCGATTGCAAAGCTCGTAGACGCGCTGAATGTGCTCCCAACGCACCCGGTCCGCCGACATCGGATTTTCCGGTGGCGGGGCCTTGGCATCGGGCGCGGCGATGAGCGCGTTGTAAACATCGTCCGCGTCAGCCGGCTTGGCGAGATAGTCGACCGCGCCGAGCTTCACCGCGGTCACCGCGGTGGCGATATTGCCATAGCCGGTCAGCACCACGGCCCGCGCATCCGGGCGTATTTCTTTCAGCGCGGCGATGACGTCGATGCCGTTGCCGTCATCCAGGCGCATGTCGACCACGGCGAATGCGGGTGGGCGGCGCTTGAGCGAAGCCAAGCCTTCCGCGACCGTATCGGCGGCCTCGACCGCGAAACCGCGTGCTTCCATGGCGCGCGCGAGCCGCGCGAGGAAGGCACGATCGTCGTCGACGATCAGAAGAGTATTGTCTTGTGGCACGTTAGCGCTTTGCTGCGTCGGCGACGCCTGCGGGGTTTCCATATTTCGTCTCCTAAAGACGCTTCAATGGCCAACCCTTGGCGCAACCTCCCCCAGGAATTGACTTTTTTATTATTGTTAGAATTAGGCGCTTTCACCCTTGGGGACAAGTCTCCCAAGGGTGAGAAAGGCCATCAGGGTGAACGGAAAACGCCGAAAAACCTTGTGTTTCCGGGAAAATGAGCCATCCCGGCTCAGGGGCACGCCGCGGCCCTAGATGAGCGGGGCGTCTTCCATATCGGGCGTGTGCTCGAATTTCGTCCGTGGCCAAATCACCGTCACCACGGCGCCTCTGGCCGGATCGGGCCGATTGGCGAGCTCGAGTTGGGCGCCCGAGCGCTCAAGCAAGGTTTTGGCGATGAAGAAGCCGAGCCCCATGCCGATATGCTCATCGGGCGCCTCATCGCCCCAGCTTTCGCCGGGCCGTGTGGTGACAAAGGGCTCGCCGAGCTGTTCAAGCACGTGGGGCGGAAAGCCTCCGCCATCATCGGCGATGACAATGCGAACCTCGTCGCTCGACCAGTGGGCGTTGACTTCGACCTTGGTCGCGGCGAAGTCCACCGCGTTCTCGACGAGATTCCCAAGGCCATAGATGACACCCGGATTGCGCTGCGCCACCGGCTCGGCTCGCCCGGGGCTCCCGAGTTCGACATTGGGGAACGGTCCGGTCCTGACCTCGATGGGCACGGCAATGAGACGATGCGGCTCGACCACTTCCTCGATCAGATGGCACACGGGCATGCGCGAGACGATGATATCGAGCTCCTCGCCGCGCGAGGCGAGCTCCTTCAGAATATCGCGGCAGCGCTCGGCCTGGGCGCGCAACAGAAGCAGGTCGTCGTAATGCGGGTCGGCTTCCGTCGCGTCATGCAACAGCTCCTTGGTGACCACGGCGATGGTGGCGAGCGGCGTGCCGAGCCCGTGCGCGGCGGCGGCGGCGAGCCCATCGAGCGCCAGAAGCCGCTGCTCCCGGGCGAGCACCATCTCGGCGGCGGCAAGCGCCTCCGCCATGCGCCGGCCTTCTTCCGCCGTTCGCCATGAATAGAAGCCGATGAACAAAATCCCCGAGACGACCGCCGCCCAGACCCCCAACACGTAAGGGAACGGGAGCGTCAAGCTGGACTGGGCGAACCAGGGGAGCGGGTAATGAAAAGTCGTAAGCGCCGTGGCCGAGCCGATCGCCAATACGCCGAGCGCCACCGTGATCCTGAGCGGCAGGGTCGAAGCCGACACGGTGACTGGGGCGATGAGCAGGAAGGCGAAGGGGTTTTCGAGCCCGCCGGTGAGATAGAGCAATGCCGCGAGCTGGAGGATGTCGTAGCCCAGCATCATGAAGGCGTATTTGCTTTGCAGCCGCTGGCTCGCCCGGTAGCGGATCCGCAAAGCCACGTTCAGCCATGCCGACAGCGCGATCACCGCGAAACAGCCGCCGATCGGCAGGTCGATGCCGAGCACCCAATATGCGCCGATCACCGTGACGCTCTGGCCGAGCACGGCGAGCCAGCGAAGCCTGACGATGGTCTGGAGCCGCAAGCGGCTGTCGCCCGCGCGCAGCCACCCCGGTGCGGTGGGACGGTCGGCCGTTTGACTATTGCCGGGGGCAGCCATAGGTGAACCTCAGCACGCGATGGTGAACCACAATTCTGACAAAGCGAACGCGCAGCGCAACGTCATGAATGATTCGACGGGCAATATACGCGAAGAACAAGCTGATCGCGATTCCGTCGATCTGCCCGTGATGGTGCGTGGCCTGACCAAACGCTACGGCTCGGTCACGGCCGTCGATCACATCAGTTTCTCGATAGAGCCCGGCACGACCGTGGCGCTGCTTGGCGGCAACGGCGCCGGCAAGACCACGACCATCGCCATGCTGCTCGGGCTCATCACGCCGAGCGCGGGCGAGGTCAGGGTGTTCGGCGCCGACATGAGCCGCAATCGTTACGACGTGGCGCAGCGGATGAACTTCCAGAGCCCCTATGTGGATCTGCCGGCGCGGCTCACGGTGAAGCAGAATCTCACTGTTTATGCAGGGCTTTACGGCGTCGCCAACGCGGCTGAACGCATTGCCTATGTCGCCGAGCATCTCCAGATCGAGACCTTGCTCAACCGGGCGACGGGCAAATTGTCGGCCGGCCAGAAGACGCGGGTGGGTCTCGCCAAGGCGCTGCTCAACGCGCCCGAGCTGCTATTGCTCGACGAGCCCACGGCCTCGCTCGACCCGGATACCGCCGACTGGATTAGGCACAAGCTCAAAGACTACGCGCAAAGCCGCAAAGCCACGCTGCTGCTCGCCTCCCACAATATGGCCGAGGTCGAACGCCTGGCCGATCGCGTCATCCTGCTTCAAGCGGGACGCATTATCGAGGACGACACGCCAAAAGCGCTCGTCGCGAGTTACGGCAGAGAGACGCTCGAAGACGTGTTTCTCGATCTCGTGCGCGGCCGGGCCAAGCGCGTGACATCGAATGTGGCGCCGGGCCCCTTAAGGAACGGACCATGAGCACCCATCGTGCCATGAGCGGCGTGGAGCCCGTCCTGCTTGCGCCCAGCGGATTTTCCGCGTCGCTCCGGCGTATCGTGGCGCTCGTCCGCCGCTATGTTTATCTGCTGCGCGGTTCCGGCATCCGCCTCATCGAGCTGATCTATTGGCCGTTCCTTCAGATGCTCACCTGGGGTTTCCTCCAGACACATCTCGCCGAGATCACGAACCCTTATGTCCAGAGCGCCGGCGTTCTCATCGGCGCGGTGCTGCTCTGGGACATTCTGTTTCGCTCGAAGATCGGCTTCTCGACCACGTTCATCGAGGAGATGTGGTCGCGCAATCTCGGCAATCTGCTCACCAGCCCCTTGCGCCCTTACGAGCTTGTCGCCGCGCTCAGCCTGTGGAGCATCATCCGCCTCGGGGTCTCCATGGTGCCGGTGGCGGTCGCCGCCTATTTTATCTTCGACTTCAATTTGCTCAGCCTCGGGCTGGCCTTGGCCGCGTTCTTTTGGGTGCTCGTGCTGACAAGCTGGTCGCTGGGTTTGATCGCCGCCGGCGTTATTTTGCGCTACGGGCTTGGCGCCGAGGAGCTTGCTTGGTCTCTCGCATTTCTGCTGCTGCCCATTTGCTGCGTGTATTATCCCGTGTCGGTGCTGCCCGGTTGGCTCCAGCCGGTTGCCCTGGCGCTGCCGCCGACGCATGTGTTCGAGGGGATGCGTTCCATCCTCTTGGACCACACATTCGATCCGACGCAGTTATGGTGGGCGCTGGCATTGAACGCGGTCTATCTGGCGGCCGGCTATGCCACGTTCAGTTGGTTTTTGGGTCGTGCCCGCGTCAACGGCACGCTGCTACAGCTTGGTGAGTGAACACGATGCGACGTCCTCTTCTCCTCGTCATTTTTGCTGGCTTCCTTTTGGGTGCGCTCGGGGGCGCCGCCATTCTTCTTTTCGATAGCGATAGGCAGAGGCCCCGCGTGACCACGAGCGGCAAGGCTCTCATCGGCGGTCCCTTCGCCCTTATCGGCAAGGACGGCAAAACGGTCACCGATCTGGATTTCCGTGGGCGCCATATGCTGGTGTTCTTCGGCTTCACCCATTGTCCCGACATCTGCCCGGCGGAACTGCAAGTCATGGCGGCCGCTATGGATGAACTCGGCTCCGACGCCAAGAAAGTCGTCCCCATCTTTATTACGCTCGATCCCGAGCGCGACACGCCCGAAGTCGTCACGGCCTATGTGGAGAATTTCGGCCCCAATTTCGTGGGGCTTTCCGGTTCGCCCGAAGCCATCGCCAAGGCCGCCAAAGCCTATCGCGTCTCCTATCAGAAGTTTCAGGACGAAAAGACCGGCGATAACTACACCATCGACCACTCGGCGCTTGCTTATCTCATGGGCCCCGACGGCGAATACATCACCCATATTCCCTATGGCACGCCGGCGGCCAAGATGGCCGAGACCCTGCGCCGCCACTTCTAGGCGTGCGGCCGATCCCCCTGCGGCAAGGTGTCAGTGCAATGCAGCATAAATTCACCATCTGATTTCGCGATGCAGCCCTAAGATGCGTCACAGTCAGGGGGATTGCATGCTTTACCATTTGTATGAGCTGAACCAGGCCGCCTTGCATCCGGCCCGGGCCACGGCGGAAGCCTGTCGGCTGCTGCTGCGCAATCCTTTTAATCCGGCCTCCCACACGGCGCTTGGCCGTAGTACCGCCGCGGCGCTTGAACTGTTCGAACGCTCGACGCGCCGCTATCGGAAGCCGGCTTGGGGCATCGACACCGTCGAGGTGGATGGCCAGGAGACGGCGGTCCGCCAACACACGATTCTCAGCAAGCCGTTCTGCAATCTCATTCACTTCGAGCGGAAGCTGCCGGCGTCGCGGCGGCGCAAGGATCCCAAAGTGCTGGTCGTGGCGCCCATGGCCGGTCACTTCGCCACGCTGCTGCGCGGGACTGTCCGCGACCTGCTTCCCGATCACGATGTCTATATGACCGAGTGGCAGGACGCGCGCTTCGTGCCGCGCGCCGGCGGGGCTTTCGATCTCGACGTCTATATCGACTACATCATCGAGTTTCTAAGGGTCTTCCGTGGCGACGTGCATGTCATGGCGGTCTGTCAGCCGACCGTGCCGGTCTTCGCCGCGGTCTCGCTGATGGAGGCGATGGAAGACAAAGCCGCGCCCCACTCCATGATCCTCATGGCCGGGCCGATCGATGCGCGGGAGAACCCCACCGCGGTCAACCGTTTCGCTGTGGGCAAGCCGTTGAGCTGGTTCCGCCGCAACGTCATCGCGCAAGTGCCTTGGCCCCAGCGCGGCATGATGCGCTCGGTCTATCCGGGCTTCCTGCAATTGTCGGGCTTCATGGGTATGAATATCGACCGTCATCTCAGCGCCCATCGCGACCTGTTTCACAATCTCATTCGCGGCGACGGTGATAGCGCCGACAAGCATCGGGAGTTCTATGACGAGTTCCTCGCCGTGATGGACCTCACGGCCGAGTACTACCTCCAGACCATCGAGACCGTGTTCCTCGACCACACGCTTCCCAAGGGCGAAATGCGCCATCACGGCACGCTCGTCGATCCGAGCAAGGTCCGCCGCGTGGCGCTGATGACTGTTGAGGGCGAGAAGGACGACATCACTGGATTGGGTCAGACGAAGGCCGCGCAAGCATTGTGCAAAGCCCTCCCGGACGTGATGCGGACCCATCACATGCAAGCCGATGTCGGCCATTACGGCGTCTTCAATGGACGCCGCTTCCGGGCTGAGATTCTGCCGGAAATCCGCGCTTTTATGCGGTCCCATCAGCGCCCCAGAGGCACCTTGGCGCGAGCTTTCGGCGGCTCTTCTTAACAGCGCTCGCCAGCGCTTAGGCGCACCCCTGTGTTATCGTAGACCTCAAAGATTCGCTGGCCCCTTGAGGCGCGGAGCAGGGAACGTGGCATGCTAAAGCGGCTCATTTTCGGGCGCGGGGAGACCGCCGAGCTTAAGGTTGAGGGGCTGGAAATCCCCATGCTGCTTCGGCGCAGCACACGCGCCCGGCGCATTTCTCTGCAAGTGAGTGAGGCACGCCGTGGCGCTGTTCTCACCATGCCGACCTATTCCAGCTTCGCCGACGCTGAAGAGTTTTTGTCCCGCCATCTCGAATGGCTGAAGGCACGCGTAGCCGACTTGCCGGAGCCCGTGCCGTTCACCGATGGCGCTATCATTCCTCTGCGCGGACTGTCCCACCTTCTACGCTTTGCCGGCCCGGCGCGCCGGCGCGGCGTGGTGTGGATCGAGGAGCCGGACGACGCCACGATCTCCTCTGCATGGCCGGCCAGCGCGCATGTCGACCCGGAGTGCTTGTCACGGCTTCACGTCTCCGGCGTGGAAGAGCACGCGCCACGCCGTCTGGTGGATTGGCTGAGGCGACAGGCCCATTTCGATCTCAAGCTGCGGGTCGACCTGCATGCCAAGCGTCTAAACCTGACGCCGACGCGCATCGTGGTGCGCGACCAGACCACCCGCTGGGGGTCATGTTCGACCACGGGCGCGCTGTCCTTCTCATGGCGGTTGGTGCTGGCGCCACCCTTCGTGCTCGACTATCTCGCCGCGCATGAGGTCGCCCATCTCGCTCACATGAATCATGGGCCGCGCTTTTGGGCGGTCGTTGCCCGCACCATGCCGCGCCACAGGGAAGCGCGGGACTGGCTTCACGAGCATGGCTCGAGCCTGCACAGCTATGGCGCCGAGGCGATCCCGCAGCACTCCCACGGCTCGTCGCCGACAGACAGCATCGAGTAGCGAGCCTGCGGTTTTAGCCGCCGGTGAAAATCCCGAGCACGCGTTGGTACAGTGGCAGGCTATGGCCGCGGCTCTTTCTTGGGGGTGACGGCAGCCGGGCGATGGCATCGGGATGGTGCCGTGGCCCGTGCATACCGGGAAGGGGCAAGGACTGCTTGCCCTTGTGCGCGTCTGCCATGATGTCGTGCCACAGTCCGGCGGGCAGCGAACCGCCCGTCACTTTGCGCATGCGCGCGCCATCGTCATTGCCGATCCACACACCCGTCACGTAATGCGCCGTGTAGCCGACGAACCAGGCATCGCGGAAATTCTGCGTCGTGCCGGTCTTGCCGGCGGCCCGATGGCCTGGGATCGCTGCCCGCTTGCCGGTGCCGCGCTCCAGGGCGGTGCTCAGCATGTCGTTCATCGCGCCCACGTGGCGGGGCGCCACCACTTGGCCGGTCGGGTTGCGGCGCTGATAGATCACCTTGCTGTCACCGTTGCGGACCCGGGTGATGACATGGGGCAGCGCTCGTTGTCCGCCATTGGCGAATGTTGCGTAGGCGCCGGTGAGTTCGATCAGGGTCACCTCGGCGGTGCCGAGCGCGATCGACGGCTGGCTGTGCAGTTTGGAACGGATGCCTAGCCGCTGCGCCGTGCTCACCACCCGCGCGGCGCCAACCTCCGAAGTCAGCCGCACAGAGACCGTATTGAGGGACCCAGCCAGGGCATTCCTGAGGGAGACTTTCCCCCGGTACGTCTTGGTGTAGTTCCGTGGCGACCAGCCGGCGATGGTGATTGGCCCGTCATAGGTGATGGAGTCCGGCGTGTAGCCGCTTTCGAGCGCCGTGAGATAGACGAAGGGTTTGAACGCCGAGCCGGGCTGGCGCAGCGATTTGATCGCGCGGTCATAGGGGCTAGCCTTGTAGGACCGCCCGCCGACCAGCGCCTTCACGCCGCCGAGGGGATCGAGCACCACCACGGCGCCTTCCTTCGCTGCGAGCTTGGCTCCCTTGGTATCGAGCAATCGGCGAAGCTTGTTCTGCACGGCACGTTGGAGCTTGGCGTCGATGGTCGTGTTGACGGTGAGATCGCCCTCGTGCTTCCCGGCATATTCGGGCAGCAGCTCCGCCACCCAATCGACCACATAGGGGTAGCCGGTCTCGTCGCCCTTGGCGCGAAGCTGAAGCGATTGCTGTCCCGCTTTTTTGGCTTGTTCCTTGGTGAGGAAGCCGGCCTCGACCATGTTGTCGAGCACCTCCCTGGCGCGCGCGCTTGCCAGCCGCACGTTGCGTGTGGGCGCATAGCGGGACGGCGCCTTGAGCAAGCCGGCAAGCACGGCAGCTTGGGGCAGGGTGACATCGCGTGCCGACGTCCCGAAATAACGCCGGGCCGCGGCTTCGACCCCGTAAGCGCCGCCACCGAAATAGACCCGGTTCAGATAGAGCTCGAAGATCTCGTCCTTGGAGAAGCGTTGCTCAAGCCACACCGCGTAGATGACCTCTTCGAGCTTGCGCGCCATCGTCCGCTCAGGCCCAAGGAATAGATTCTTGGCAAGCTGTTGGGTGATGGTGGAGCCGCCCTGGACCACGGTGCCGGCGGTGTAATTGCGATAGGCGGCGCGCGCCAGGCCCATCGGATCGATGCCGAAATGGCGATAGAAGCGGCGGTCCTCGGTGGCCATCACCGCTTTCAAGAGATGAGACGGCAGCGCGTCCACACGCACATGGCCGCGCCGCAAGCCGCGTTCGGCCAGCACGGTTCCGTCGGCGGCCAGAATGGTGACGTTCGGGGGCCGGTCATCCAGGGTGGCAAGAATTGGGTCCGGCACCTGGGCGATGAAATAGACCACCGCACCACAGAATAAGATGGTGCCCCAGATCGAGGCGAGCAGGCTGAAGCGGAAGACCCTGAAAAGAAGAGAATGCCGCCCCGAGGTGCGCCGCAGGCTCCACGACCGGGCTTTTCTGCGTGCTGGCGCCCGCCGCCGCGTTGGGGATTTCCGGCGTGGGCTGGTTCCCGGCGCCACGCTCTGGCGCTTCTTAGCGCCGGGCTTCTTGGCACCAGGCTTAGCCCCAGATTTGGCTCTGGATTTGGGTCCAGATTTGGCTGCGGGCTTTGCCCTGCGCCATACGCCGCTCATGCTTTACGCCCCAACTGAACACTTAAGCTAACAAGCCCACGCGGACCAGGAAGGCCGGCCACGCGAGGCTCTTGGAGAAGGAAACTAGAGGTTGCGCCTTGCCACAGCGTTAAGGAATGAGGCCGGGAGGCCCTCGCTAAACGTCGAGATTGGAGACTTGCAGGGCGTTTTCCTGGATGAACTGGCGCCTTGGCTCGACCACGTCGCCCATCAGGCGGGAGAACACGTCGTCGGCGTCCTCGCCCTCCTTGATCTTCACTTGGAGGATGGTGCGGGTGTCGGTGTCCAGTGTGGTCTCCCACAGCTGGTCGGGGTTCATTTCGCCGAGGCCCTTATAGCGCTGCATCGACAGACCCTTGCGGCCGGTCTCCATCACCGCGTCGAGCAGCTCGCTCGGTCCATGCACCGCGATGCTGGTGTCCTTGCGTTTCAGGGTGGCGGCCTTGGCGTAGACCTCCTGGAGGTGGTTGGCGAACCGGTCGAGTTTCAGCGCATCGGCGGAGGCGATGAACGGCCCGTCGATCAAATGGGACTCCATGACGCCGCGAACCTCGCGCCAGAAGCGCATGCCACCCTCGGCCAGCGCCTCGCCATGCCAGTCGCGCTCGGTTTCTTCCGACAGCACATCGAGGCGTTTGGCGATATAGGAGGCCGCGTCCTGTGCCTGCTCTTCGTCTTTCAGCACGTCTGGATTGAGCACGCCGGCGATCGCCGCTTGCTCGATGATGAAGCGCGGATAGCGATTGTGCAGACCTTTGAGGACTGAGTTGACCTTGCGTGCGGTCTCGACGATGTCGCCCAAATCCCCGCCACCACGTGCGGCGTCGTCGCCGGTCATGAGCACGGCGTCGGTGAGCCCTTCGCCAATGAGATAATCCTCGAGCCCCTTCTCGTCCTTGAGATAGCGCTCCGCCTGGCCGCGTTTCACTTTGTAGAGGGGCGGCTGGGCGATGTAGAGATAGCCCGCCTCGATCAGAGACAGCATCTGCCGGTAGAAGAAGGTGAGCAGCAGCGTACGGATATGCGAGCCGTCCACGTCGGCGTCCGTCATGATGATGATCTTGTGGTAGCGCAGCTTGTCGAGATTGAACTCGTCGCCAATGCCTGTGCCGAGCGCTGTAATCAGCGTGCCGATCTCGGCGCTGGACAGCATCTTGTCGATGCGCGCCCGCTCCACGTTGAGGATCTTACCGCGCAAGGGAAGCACGGCCATGAAGGCACGGTCGCGCGCCTGCTTGGCGCTGCCGCCGGCGGAATCGCCCTCGACCAAAAACAGTTCGCATTTGGCCGGATCGCGTTCCTGACAATCGGCGAGTTTGCCGGGGAGCGAGGCCATGTCGAGCGCGCCTTTGCGCCGCGTCAGGTCGCGCGCTTTTCGCGCCGCCTCGCGGGCCGCCGCGGCTTCGACCATCTTCTGCACGATGTTGCGCGCCTCGCCCGGGTTCTCCTCGAACCACTGAGATAGCGCCTGAGCCATCAGACTCTCGACCACCGGGCGCACCTCGGACGACACGAGCTTGTCCTTGGTTTGGCTAGAGAATTTCGGGTCGGGCACCTTGAGCGAAAGCACGCAAGTCAGCCCTTCGCGCGCATCGTCGCCAGTCAGCGCCACCTTCTCTTTCTTGGCGATGCCGGACTCGGCGGCATAGGTGTTGACCGTGCGGGTCAGCGCCGCGCGGAAGCCGGCCATGTGGGTGCCGCCGTCGCGCTGCGGAATGTTGTTGGTGAAGCACAGCACGTTCTCGTGGTAGCTGTCGTTCCACCACAACGCGGCCTCCACGATCATGTTATTTTGGGTCTTCTCGACCACGATCGGTTCGTTGATGAGCGGGTGCTTGGTGCGATCGAGGAACTTCACATAGGCGCGCAAGCCGCCGTCGTAGAACATCTCATCGACCTTCGGCTCCACGCCGCGATTGTCCGACAGGATGATGCGGACGCCTGAATTGAGGAAGGCGAGTTCGCGCAGACGGTGCTCAAGCGTCGCATAGTCGAAGTCGACCATGGTGAACGTCTTGGTGCTCGGCTCGAACGTGATGCGCGTACCGGTTTGCCCTCCGCGTCGCCCGTCGCCTTGAGCGGCGCGGTGGCCACGCCGTCGACGAAGTGGATGGTGTGCTCTTTGCCTTGCCTCCAGATGGTGAGCTCAAGCTTGCTCGACAGCGCATTCACCACCGACACGCCGACGCCATGCAGGCCGCCGGACACTTTGTAGGAGTTCTGGTCGAACTTTCCGCCGGCATGGAGCTGCGTCATGATCACTTCGGCGGCGGACACGCCTTCGCCTTTGTGGATCTCGGTGGGGATACCGCGCCCATTGTCTTCCACGGTCACCGAGCCGTCGGCGTTCAGCGTGACGCGCACCGCGTCGCAATACCCCGCCAGCGACTCATCGATAGCGTTGTCCACCACCTCGTAGACCATGTGGTGCAGGCCCGAACCGTCGTCGGTGTCGCCGATATACATGCCGGGCCGTTTGCGCACGGCATCGAGGCCTTTCAGGACCTTGATGGACTCCGCACCGTAGTCGGCAGCAGCTTCAGCTTTGCGTTTGGCAGCAGGTGTCATGTTTTCCTGGAAGTGGTCGCTGGAGGGTGTGGTCGGCGGTTGTTGTTGGTCTTCTCGGGCGGGTTTTCGACGCCCTCTGATTCAAGCTCCGATACTACCCTGATTCACCGTTAAAATCTGAGCGTCTTGTGCGATTGGCGAAAAAAGTTCCCGGTCCGTTCCAGTCATCCAAGCCTGGACCCCAAGCCGCAGAATTTCGCCAAAAAGCGCCTCGCGCCGGGCTTGATCCAGATGGGCGGCGACCTCGTCGAGCAGGACGAGGGGGGAGGTGCCATCGAGCGTCTTGATCAACTCGGCTTTGGCCAGAACGAGGCCCAGAAGAAGCGCCTTTTGCTCGCCCGAGGAACACTGGGACGCCGGCGTATTTTTCGGCCCGTGAACCACTAATAGGTCGCTCCGATGGGGCCCTTCAAGGGTGCGTGACGCCGCACGGTCGCGGTCTCTGCCCTCCTCCAGGATGGCGCGGAAGACATCCTCCACCTCCGTTGCCGGACGCATGGCGAGCTCCGTCTCCAGCGTGCCGTGAAGCGCCAGCACCGCATGGGGGAAGGGGCCTTGGACCTCATGGGTCTCCTCGATCAGCGCCGTCAGCCGCTCAACCGCGTCGAGCCTCGCGGCGGCGATGGCCACCCCGGCTTCCGCCATTTGCTCCTCCAGCCCTTCGAACAGGGCGGCCGAATATTCGCGCATCTGGAACAGGCGATTGCGCTGCCGCATGGCCCGGTCGTAGCGGCCGAGCGGCTTTCGCATCTTCGGGTCCATGGCGAGCACCAGGCGGTCGAGGAAACGCCGCCGCTCCGAAGCCGATCCCGTAAACAGCCCGTCCATGGCGGGGATCAGAAACACCTGCTGCATGTAGTCGCCGAGCGTGCCCGGGCTTTGGTCTTTGCCGGCGATGCGCACGGTCCGGCCCGCGCCCTCTTCGCGCGTGCCCGGAGAATAGCCGGTGCCGATATCCACCTCGCCCTGACGCGACATCACCGTGGCGGCGATGGCAAAGCCGCCTTGGCCTTCCTTGCGGCAGAGCTCGGCATAGGGGCGACCGCGCAAGCCATGGCCCGCGCCGAGCAGCGATACTGCTTCCAGAAGATTGGTCTTGCCCGAGCCGTTTTCGCCCACGAGCACCACGGGCGATGCGGTCAGCTCAAGCTTGGCGCTGGCGTAGCTGCGGAAATCGGTGAGTTTGAGCGCGCTGACGAAGAGCCGCTGGGGCGTGAGGCCGGTTCCCTTGTCCGACGTCGCCTTTCCGTGATTTTGTTCGCTCGGGCTAGCCCTCATACCCGCATCGGCATGAGCACGTAGAGGGCCGACGTGTCCTTCGAGTCCCGCACGATGGTGGGAGAGCCGGAATCGGCGAGCAGGAACTCGGCCGTGCCGCTCTCAAGCTGCCCCGTGATGTCGAGCAAATAGCGGGCATTGAAGCCGATCTCGAGCGTATCGAAGTCGTAATCGACCACCAATTCCTCGGTGGCGCTGCCGGACTCCGGATTGTTCACCGACAATGTGAGCTTGCCTTTGTCGAGCGCCAGCTTCACTGCGCGGCCCTTGTCACTCGACAGCGTGGAGACACGGTCGACCGCCTGGGCGAAGGCGGCATTGTCCACTTCCAGCCGCTTGTCGTTGCCTTGCGGGATCACCCGGCCATAGTCGGGGAAGGTGCCGTCGATAAGCTTCGAGGTGAGCACGACCCGACCCGCCGAGACGCGGATCTTGGATGGCGACAGCTCGATGCGCACGTCGCCATCGCCGTCTTCCACCAGCTTGGAAAGCTCGAGCACGGTCTTGCGCGGCACGATCACGCCCGGGATGTCCTCGGCACCGGAAGGCAGCGCCAGATCGATCTGCGCCAGGCGGTGTCCGTCCGTGGCGACCGCGCGCAAGGTCTTCTTGCCGTCGCTCTCGGCGGCATGAAGATAGATGCCGTTGAGATAATAGCGGGTCTCCTCCGTGGAGATGGCAAACCGCGTCTTCTCGATCAGGCGCTTAAGGTCGGCGGCCGTCACGGTGAAAGCGTGGCCCAAATCGTCGACACTGAGCGCCGGGAAATCGGCGGTCGGCAGCGTCTGTAGCGAGAATTGGGCCGGTCCACTCGTGATGACGAGCCGCTCCTGCTCTGCATCGCGCTCAAGCTCGATTTCGTTGCCCTCGGGCAGCTTGCGCACGATGTCGTAGAACATGTGCGCCGGCACGGTGACGGCGGCCTCGTCCTGCGACCGGCAGGGCACCGTCTCCACAAGCTCCATGTCGAGATCGGTGGCGGTCAGCCGGAGCTCGTTCACGCTCGTGGTGAGAAGCACGTTGGACAGAATGGGAATGGTGTTGCGCCGTTCCACCACGCTCGCCACATGGGCGAGCGCCTTGGCGAGGCTCGGCTTGTCGATAGTGAGGCGCATGGCTTGAGAATACCCCGAAAATTGACGCTTTCTTTGCTGGGATGGCCCAGCCCGAAGCGCTTGTGGCTTCGGTCCGACCCTTGCGTAGGTCAGGGCGAGGCGCGCTGAAGTCCGGTCAAACTTGCCGTGACGGAGCGCATTTTGCAAGAGCGGCGGGAGATGCCCCGGTCCAGTACGAGGCCGCCTCCCGCCTTCCCTCTAGTCGCGCAGCAAGCGCTTCAGAAGTTCGATCTCCTCGCGAAGCTGATTATCGTCGCTCATGAGCTGCTCGATTTTGCGGATCGCGTGCAGCACCGTGGTGTGGTCGCGGTTGCCGAACCGTCGGCCGATTTCGGGCAGCGAGCGGGAGGTCAGCATCTTGGCGAGATACATGCCGATCTGGCGTGGCCGCACGATCGAGCGGTTGCGCCGTCCCGACAGAAGGTCGCCGCGATTGACCCCATAATGCTTTGACACGGTCCGCAGGATGTCGTCGATCCGCACGCGCCGTGGCTCCGTCCCGCGCATGAGGTCACGCACGATCTGCTCGGCGACGGCGATGCTGACCGGCTCATCGGTGAGCTGGTAGGCCGCCCGCAAGCGGTGAATGGCGCCCTCAAGCTCACGCCCGCTTTCGGTCAGGCGCTCGGCGAGAAAGGCCAGCACTATCTCCGAAACGTCGAGACCGTTGGTTTCGGTGCACGCCTCTTGCGCGCGCTTCTCTAGGATCTTGTGGCGCAGGTCGTAGTCCATGGCCTTGATCTCGGCCACGAGGCCGCCACCGAGCCGCGAGCGCATCCGCATGTCGAGCTTGTCGAGATGGGTGGGCGCGCGGTCCGCGGCCACCACCACCTGACGTCCGCCGTCGATCAGCGAATTCAGCGTGTGACAGAACTCCTGCTGAATGGTTGGGCCCTGCAGAAACTCCATGTCGTCAATCAGGAGGATGTCGATATTGCGGAGCTTCTCTTTGAAGGCCAGCGCATCGCGGGCCCGTAAGGCCTGCACGAAGCCCGACATAAAACGCTCGGCCGTAAGGTAAAGCACCTCGGCTTCGGGCTTCTGATGCTTGATCTCCCACGAGATGGCGTGCAGCAGATGCGTCTTGCCCAAGCCGACATTGCCATGCAGAAACAAGGGGTTGAACGGCGACTGCGGGTTCGACAGGGTGCTCGCAACCTGCTGGGCCGCGGCATGGGACAGCTTGTTGGTCGCCCCGACCACAAAGCTCGAAAACGTCAGGCGCGGGTCCAGCGGTGAGCCTTCAAATCCGCCATAGCCGGTGCGTAGCGGCATGGGCAGCGGTGTAAGGCCGGAAGCGGCCAGTGCCGGGCTCCGCCGATTATCGTGTGCGGGCTCCTTAGGCGGCTCGATAGTGAAATGCGGCTGCCGGACGCTGAATTCGATGCGTTCGGTGGCTGGCCACTCGGAACGCACCTGCCTCAGCACGGAATCGTAGTAATGCGTTCGGAGCCAGTTCCGTAAAAAACGTGTCGCCACGGTAAGATGGATGGTCCCACCGTCCATCTGTTCAACCTCCACGCCTCTAAACCAGCTGGCGTAGACGTCTTCACCCAATTCGCCGCGTAGCCGGGATTTGACTTTCGCCCAAGCTTCGCCGCTTGGCGCGCACTGGTCCGGTTGCTGTGCCTGTGCCTCTGTATGTGCCACGGTTTTTGTTCTTCCCATTCATTTCGTTCGCGTCGCACCGCACCGCACGCACATACTGGAGCAGCCGACTTGATTGACGCGGACAGCCATCACCGTCCATCCGATCCGGTCCCTAGCCTTGTTGCCAGGGCAGCCCGATCGCTTTCCACCCTAAAAGGGAGCCGCGATGTCTCGCGTCGTCGAGCGGTCCTTCGAACCCCTCTGAGACGTTGTGACAGGCACGGTACCCTGCCGATGCCATTGCCTTGGCCGCTGCCAAGCTCCGGCTTCCCGAACGGCATATAAAGAAAAGGTCGTCGTCCAACTGAACATCGAGCGCCTTCAACTCATTGGCGAGACGCTCGGCAAAACGCGGATCCACCGACTGATCGGGAAAGGTCTGCCACTCGACGAGCACAGCCCGTTTGCCCAAAGGCCCCAGATCGGGGATCCCGACATAAGTCCACTCAGCGCGGGTGCGCACATCGACAAGCTGTGACCGAGGGCTCGACTTGAGGCCTTTCCAGGCCGCCGTCACGTCAACCTCGTCGGTCGCGGTTTGGTCAGACTGCGCGCCCAAAATCGAGCCTCCTCCCCCAGCAATACGAGCACGATGTAAGAATAGTTTTTGGGTCGACCACAATTCGTGGTGACTTTACGCAATTTATACCCGCACCACTCACAGCTTGCGCATAAGCAATGCACAAGATGTTCATCCACCCTTACTGTGAAGACACAGGAAAACCTGTCTCGGCAACCGCCAAGGTCAAGATAGTCACAAGATACTCAATTGTAAGGAGGGAACTTCCCCGTTCGGATGACTAGACTATACACATGCGACCCTCCCCTATCAAGCGACCGAGCCGGGGCTCCAGGCGTCATATGACCCTTCAGTGAAGCAATCTGTTGCGCTTCTCAAGCCACTGTCCCGCAAGCGTGAATCGATCATCGCCGGTCGCGAAAAGCCCCTAAATGCGGGGGTTTCAGCGCGATTCTGGCCTCAAGATTTTTTTTAAGGGGGTAGGCGGTGGATAAGCGCCAGCCGCTCCCGCCACCGGCGGGAGGTCAAGTAGTTGAAATATTCGTCAAATTGACATGAGGCGCGCGGAAGCGCCCACAACCGATGTGGCGCCGAAGCAACAGTGACGCTTTATTGAATTAGGCGGTTGCCATGGCGCTGATGCGCTTGGAGAGGCGGGACACCTTCCGGGAGGCGGTCCGGCGATGCTGGATGCCCTGCTGAGCAGTCCGCGCCATCAACGGCTCGGCTTCCTTCAAGGCGGCCTGGGCGGCTTCCTTGTTTCCGGACAAGATGGCCTCTTCGACCTTGCGGACCGACCCGCGCATCTGGCTCCGTCGCGTCTTGTTGACGGCGGTGCGGCGGATGGTTTGGCGAACGGCTTTCTTCGCCGACGTGGTATTGGCCATTTCTTGAGATCCTTGAGGCGGCTTTCGGTCCACGGGGTCCGAGGGCGGAAAGCGCGCGAGAAGCTGATTTAGGGTGCTCTATAGCGAGCACCCCTAAAAGCGTCAACTCCGTGCAAACCCTGGGCTGCTGCCTCTATCGGTGTGACGGGCTCCCTAGCGGTTCTTGAACTGTGGCTTCCGCTTGTCGATGAAGGCGGCCATGCCCTCTTTTTGGTCGTCCGTGGCGAATAATGAGTAGAACTGGCCGCGCTCGAACCTTGTGCCTTCGGCCAGCGTCGTGGCAAAACCCCGGTTGATCGCCTCCTTGATCATCATCACCGCGTGCTGCGACAGGCTGGCGATCTTGGTAGCGACCTTCATCGCCTCATCCAGCAATTCACTCGCGGGGACGACGCGGCTCACCAGGTTGGCGCGTTCGGCCTCTTCGGCGCGCATCTGCCGCCCAGTGAGGCAAAGCTCCATGGCCTTGGCCTTGCCGACCGCGCGGGCCAGCCGCTGGGTGCCACCGGCGCCCGGCATAATGCCGAGATTGATCTCCGGCTGGCCGAACACGGCGTTATCGGCCGCAATGATGATGTCGCAGGACATGGCCAGCTCGCAGCCCCCGCCGAGCGCATAGCCACCCACCGCCGCGATGATCGGCTTGCGAATGGTGCCGATCTTGTCGAAGGGCGCCAGGAAGTCGCTGCCATAGGCCTCAACGAAGGTCTTGGTGTGCATCTCTTTGATGTCGACGCCCGCCGCGAAGGCCTTCTCATTGCCGGTGATGACGATGGCGCCGATGCCAGGGTCGGCCTCGAAAGCCTCCAGCGCGCGGTTGAGCTCGCGGATGAGAAGGGCGTTGAGGGCGTTCAGCGCGTGGGGCCGGTTGAGTGTGATGAGCCCGACTTTGCCTTCCGTGGTGACGATCAGCGTCTCATACGGGGTTGCCTCGGACGTATCGTCGCCCTTTGCGATCTCTTCGACGGACATGAGTGTCAGTTCCCTTATTTTTGGCAGGTTGGACAGTAGAAGGTCGAACGGCCGCTCTGGACGACGCGGGTGATCGTGCCGCCACATGCCGTCCTCCGGCAGGGTTTCCCCGCCCGGCCATAGACCTTGAAAGAATGTTGAAAGCGGCCGAGCTGGCCGTCGGCGCCGCGATAATCGCGCAGTGACGACCCCCCGGCCTTGATGGCGCTCACCAGCACGCTCTTGATGGCTTTGACCAGGGCTTCGGTCTTTTTTGTCGGCTTGCCGGACTTGGTGGTCAGCGTCCCGGCGAGCTTTAGAGGAGAGATGCCCGCCCGGTGCAGCGCCTCGCAGGCATAGATGTTGCCGATGCCGGCGATCAGCCGCTGGTCCAGGAGCGCGGCCTTGATGGGCGTGGCCTTGCCTTTCAGCTTTTGAGCGAACCATTCGGACGTCAGGTCGTCGCCCACGGGTTCGACGCCGAGCCCCTTGAACAGGGCGTGGTCATTGAGCGTGGCCGCGGGGATCAAGTCCATCAGGCCAAAGCGGCGGGTGTCGGCATAGCGGATCGCCGTGCCGTCACTGAGATGGAACACGATATGCTCATGCTTGGGTGTTTTCCGGTGGCGCTCGGCTTTAGCATCGGCACCGCGATCGATGGTGAAGCGGCCCGTCATGCCGAGATGCATGACCAGCACCTCGCCGTCATCGAGCCGCGCCAGCAGATATTTGGCCCGCCGGTCCAGCGCCTCGATCGTGCGGCCTTCCAAACGCGCGCTGAACCGCTCCGGCAGAGGAAAGCGCAAATCGGGGCGCCGCTGTTCGACGCGCGAGAATGCATTGCCCACGAGCACGGGCTCGAGGCCCCGGCGAACGGTCTCGACCTCGGGCAGCTCAGGCATGGCAAACCGCCATAGTGCAGTGCAGAAGAAATCTCATTGCATCGCAACAATAGCGCGCTCTTGGGCCTTACGCTATGGTCCGCCGCATGTCCGAGGACCTGAAAAACCGCGATTCCACTGACTCTGAGACGAGCTTCGGCTTTGCCTCGGTCGAGGAGCGCGCCCGTCAGGGCCTGGTGAACGAGGTGTTCGCCAAGGTGGCGCGGCGCTACGACGTGATGAACGACCTCATGTCGGGCGGCCTCCATCGCTTATGGAAATCGGAGCTTCTGACGGCGCTGAACCCGCCGAAAAGCGCCACGGGTTTCGACCTGCTCGACGTGGCCGGCGGCACGGGCGACATCGCCTTTCGCTTTCTAAGGCAGGCTGGCGCGGGCGGTGCTGCGGTGATCTGCGACATCAGCGCGGAGATGCTCGAGGCGGGCCGGACGCGCGCCACCGGCGATGAGCCGCTCAGCTTCGTGCAAGGCAATGCGGAGGCCCTGCCGTTCCCCAATGCCAGCTTCGACGCCTATACGATCGCGTTTGGCATTCGCAACGTCACCCATATCTCCGCCGCGCTGTCCGAAGCGTTCCGCGTGCTGA
>PVMS01142265.1_pt1 | contig 26164 bp, 31 predicted proteins | sample 1853461 | NCBI WGS metagenome assembly PVMS01 (sample SAMN08582032, study PRJNA380276) | Marine sediment metagenome, whole genome shotgun sequencing project. | isolation source: ocean sediment barecode stripped | collected 2017
GTTGAGCAATGTGGAAATGGTGCGCGTTGCATCGGAAGGTTTGTAGAGCTCAACGAATTAACAAACAAAAGCTCAATCAATATAAAAACGATTAGTGGTGTATATCGTATCAATCTGCGCGATGACGGTCTTGTTACTGTCGATATGGGCGCGCCTGTATTTGAACCAAAAGAAATCCCGTTTACAACTGCAACCATTTCGCCAAGTTATACACTTGATGTCGAAGGGCAGCAGATTGAAACGATATACACCACTAATCGTTTTTATATTGATTGAACTTTTGTTTGTTAATTCGTTGAGCTCTACAAACCTTCCGATGCAACGCGCACCATTTCCACATTGCTCAACTTCGTCTCCATTGCCGTTGTAGATTTGATAATTAAAGTCGATATCAATCTCATTTGCAGATCTTATGACTAAAATTTGATCGCACCCTACACCTAAATTTCGATCTGCAATCCAACGTAGTTGTTCACTAGAAAGTTGCACATCTTGATTTACAGCATCAAAGATGACGAAATCATTACCTAATCCGTGCATTTTTGCAAATTGTAATTGCATAAAAACTATAAGTTTGTGGGATGTTTCAAAATTGTAAATTAAACCATTAGGTTAAGTATATTCTTTAGAGTACTGCAAACGTTACTTCATTAATCGCACATACTCTTTGTAAATACACTTATCCATTATCGTTAAAATATTTGCATTGCAGGCTTTGACTGCACTTTCTTCATCTACAACACCCTCTTGCAGCCAAATTGTCTTCACTTTTCTGTCTATACATTGATCAATAATTTCGGCTACATACTTTCTAGATCGAAATATATTTACCACATCAATTTGCAAAGCAATCATTTGCAAAGACTTATACGCCTTTTTGCCTAAAATTTCCGTAACTGCAGGACGCACTGGAATAATATCAAATCCAAACTTTTTCATATGTTTAGCAACACGATGACTAGGTCTATATGGTTTAGGTGACAAACCAACTACTGCAATACTGTTCATATTCTCAAACAAAATGGTCATTTCTTCATCACTGGGCAACTTATAAACAGAAATCGGCTTCGGGCTCATGGTAAGTAACCGTGAATTAGCATGTGACGATCACTAATTTGTTCGATCTGCAATCCAGGTAAATTTGCTGCGCTCAATTGCGCATGCACTTCATCGAGCGTGAAAGCGGCTAACAAGGAATTAAAAAAGTCGCGACGCAATATTTCAGGTTCACTATCTGCATACTGTTCAACCAGCAGAGTTGCAGCTTGTTGCGAGGTAGGCCGAATTAAATCACATATTAAGATCGCGGTTTTGGCCGTTGCATATTGTTTTAGGGTCTGCCATAAGTATTGCGGCTCATGCAAATGATGCAGCAAGCTATTTGACACAATGGCATCATAATTTTTGTTTGGTAACTCACAACCAGGTAAACATTGATGATGAAGTATGATTCGATCTTGCAAAGATTCGCGCTCTATAAATGTCTGCGCTTGCACCAACATATTTGCAGAACCATCCACGGCATCTATCTTACAATTGGGGTACATACGTGCGAACCGGATCGCAATATCCGCTGTGCCGCAACCTAAATCCAATACCGTATGCAGTCCTTCAGTATGTGGGAATAAACGCGGAAATTGCGCCATGATCGCACTGTGTGCCGCTGCAAAATCTGCATTGGCATAAGCCGTGACCTGTTCAAGGTCATTCATTAACTCAGGCTCAAGTAAACGTTGCATCAATCAGGAATGATTTCGTTGGCAAATAATTGACCCAATGTTTCTCGTTTGCGCACCAACCAAGCCTGATCTCCTTCAACTAACACTTCTGCGGCTCGAGCGCGCGAATTATAGTTGCTGGCCATCACAAATCCATAAGCTCCAGCGGCATGAATCGCCAGTAAGCTGCCTTCTTGTATGGCTAGTGGGCGATCTTTACCTAAAAAATCTCCCGTTTCACATACCGGCCCCACCACATCGTAAGTCGCAGTAGCACCATAACTTTTCTGCACTGCACTTATTTCATGCCAAGCAGAATATAACGACGGGCGCAGAAGATCATTCATGGCCGCATCCACCAAAGCAAAGTTCTTTGCGCTGGTATTTTTAATGTGCTCAACACGCGTCAGTAATAGGCCTGCCTCACCTACGATTGCGCGCCCCCGGCTCAATCAATAATTCTAGTTTTCTATCCTGCATGAATGGCGCCAATACCTGTGCATAATCAGCATGACTTGGAACCTGGTCATCTTGTGTATAGCGAATACCCAATCCACCACCGACATCCACATGTTGTAGCACAATACCGATTGTATTTAATTGATCAATTAAGCCGAATATTCGCTCAAAGCAGGTTTGAAATGGCGCCAACTCCAATAGCTGCGAGCCAATATGGCAATCCACCCCAACTGCATTTAGGTGACTACATTGTTCAATTCGCTGATAAATATCTAATGCCAACTCAATATCAACACCAAATTTATTTTCTTTTAAGCCTGTAGAAATATAGGGATGCGTAGTGGGATTCACATCTGGATTTACACGCAAAGAAACATTAGCCTGTATATCCATTTCTCGCGTAATGGCATTTAAACGCTGCAACTCTGCAGTCGATTCAATATTGAAACAATGAATGCCAATGACAAGTGCACGACGAATCTCATCAGAACGCTTGGCGACACCAGAGAATACGACTTTACTAACATCACCTCCTGCACGCACGACTCGTTCAAGCTCGCCAATGGAAACGACATCAAAGCCCGCACCTAGCTTGGCCAGTAAACTTAATACGGCAAGATTTGAATTGGCTTTCACGGCATAACATATACATGTCGGCCATTCCTGCAATGCGCTCGCAAAGGCTCGATAGTTATGTTCAATTGCACCTTTAGAATACACATAGCAAGGTGTGCCATATGCATTCGCAAGTTCTTGCAGATTTACATCCTCTGCAAATAGCAAGCTGTCACGATACTGAAACGGATTCATAATAAAATTATACTGGGTGAAAATTGTGTTGCGTATTCAAGCAAAGCCACAGTGAGATTAGCTGCGGTTTTTTCAGCGTGCTCGATGTTTAAGTTCAATTAATTGGATTGATCTTTAGACTTTTGTTGAGGCTCATCTTCCGGTAAATATAAGTCGCCCGTCTGGCCACAGCCTGCGACTGTGGTGACAATGATCATAACCAAAACAAGAAAATATAGTTTAAGTTGTGACATCGTTGTACTCTTTCTGTATAGCGCTATTATATAGGGCCTTTTTAGAAACCTTTGAACAATTCAGAGGTTCCAGCGGTACAAGAATGTTTCGTCATTTTATAATTACATAAGTAATTTTAAAATGACGAAACAAGCCACATTATATTTTAGGCGTATTTTCTTGTTTCGTGCTCTGATCTGCTAGATTAAATTTGGTTAGGACAGATTATTCAGAATTTACTTAAAATATCAAGAAACCTCCATCACTTGACTCTCTCTATTATCCAACTAGACACTCAGACCGAGCCCGATTGCGCCATCATCTGGCTGCATGGACTGGGTGCCAATGGCCATGACTTTGAGCCCATTATAGAACAGCTAAATCTACCAAAGTCTGTGCGTACACGGTTTATCTTTCCACATGCGCCGATTCAGGCCGTTAGTCTTAATAATGGCATGCACATGCCGGCTTGGTATAACATTTATGGACTCAACCTCGATAGCCAAGAGGATGTCACAGGCGTTGAAGCCATCAATGTCAAAATTGTGGCACTAATAGATCAGCAGGTGGCTGCTGGCATCGCTGCAAATCGAATTGTCTTAGCGGGCTTCTCACAAGGTGGTGCATTAACTCTTTATGCCGGTTTATCTTATCCTCGTCGACTTGCGGGCCTACTAGCAATGTCCTGTTACTTGCCACTACGCCAACAGCTACAGCACTACGCAGCACATGCCGATCCATCATTACCGATTTTTTTAGCCCACGGAACACAGGATGAGGTCGTGTCATTGAATTTTGCACAGCGTGCGCGCGAACTTCTAGAAGCGTTCGGATTTGCTATTGACTGGCGAGAATACCCTTGTGCACACACCGTTTGCGCAGAAGAGATCGCAGACATTCGCACCTGGTTACTCCAATGCTGGCAATAGCACTACGGAGCTTGTTTGGCTTTAAAACCCTGCAAACGGTGTTGGGCTAATTTAAGCTGTATCGCTACTTGTTTAGGTGAAGTACCACCATAGGTATTCTTTGAAGCTACAGAACCCTGCAAGGAGAGAATGCCAAACACATCTTCGCCAATGGATGGACTAAATTTTTGCAGCTATTGCAAACTGAGTTGATCGAGTTGCTTGTTTTCGGCAATGGCATATTTCACGGTTTTACCAACCACTTCATGCGCATCACGAAACGGTACTTTTTTTTGCACTAAGTAGTCCGCTAGATCCGTTGCCGTTGCATAACCTTGTTGCGCAGCTTCCAACAGTCGCTCATGGTTTATTTTTATATGCGGCAGCATATTGGCAAATGCCGTGACACAATCATGCGTAGTATCTACCGAGTCAAACAGAGGTTCTTTGTCTTCTTGGTTATCTTTGTTGTAAGCCAGTGGCTGACTTTTCATCAGCGTCAACAAAGCAAATAAATTCGCATAGACACGCGCGCTCTTACCGCGCACCAACTCTGGCACATCAGGATTCTTTTTTTGCGGCATAATCGAAGAGCCGGTACAAAAACGGTCTGGTAACTCAATTAAATTGAATTGCGCAGAAGTCCGGAGCACGAGTTCTTCCGGCATGGGGGATAGATGTGCAAATAAAATTGCTCCAAAAGCGCAAAACTCGATGGCAAAATCTCTATCGCTAACCGCATCTAAGCTATTGTGACAAAGCTCGGTGAAGTGCAATTGTTGCGCCACATAATCACGGTCTAAAGCAAAACTACTGCCCGCTAACGCCGCCGCACCCAATGGCAAAAAATTCACACTTACTCTACATTGTTGTAAGCGTGTTCGATCACGAAAAATCATCTCGAACCAAGCCATCATGTGATGCCCAAAGGTAATGACTTGGGCCACCTGCAAATGAGTAAACCCAGGCATGATGGTATCGGCTTCTTGCTTTGCTACAGATAAAATAGCCAACTGCAATTTTTCTAATTGTTGATCAATAGCATCGATGGCATCTCGCAGATACAGGCGTACATCTGTAACCACTTGATCATTTCTCGAACGCCCGGTATGTAAGCGCTTACCAGCCTCACCCACCAATTCGGTAAGACGTGCTTCGATATTCATATGCACATCCTCTAAACCGGTATCCCAATGGAAAGAGCCTGCTTCTATTTCAGCTTGAATCGCATCGAGCGCACGCAACAAACTGTCACAATCCGTGCTATTCAGGATACCAATTCGTACGAGCATCTGAGCATGGACTTTAGAACCAAGAATATCTTGCTTATAAAGTCGTTTATCAAACTCCACAGATGCGTTAAATTGTTCGACAAATTCATCTGTGGCTTCTGTAAACCGACCACCCCAGAGTTTTGAACCTTTATCATTCATCAGACTAATTTTCTAAAGACAAAATAACAGTATAGCATTAGGCTAAACCGACTCGACTGACACACAAGCTTTAATTTATTTAATTGTGGCCATAGCAGAATCAAAACATGCCAAGAATGCTGAAGCTAACTCCGCAGAACGGACGTTTCTGCCAGATTTCTGCAATACGCGGGTAATCTTTCTAGTTATTCTAATTGCACAATTGCTGGCATTTATCTTATCGCTTGCCGCTGGCACTTCACGAGCAAATTTTTGGGTCTATTTGTCTTTAGTTTCCTTATTTGTGCAATGGATTGCACTTGGTAATATTTTGGTCCTATGTGTAAGCCGCCGCATTTTAAAGGGACTACATCCTGCGATCGCCTCCATTAGTTATTATGCGCTTAGCCTTAGCGTGACATTGATCGTGACCGCAGTAGCGATGTGGTTTACGCCTTCTGAAAATTTACAGCCGGCTACGCTGCCAGCCCTAATAAACAGTGATTTTCTGGTTCGCAATATGGCCATTAGCGCCATTGTCTCTGCGATCGCGCTACGCTACTTTTATGTGCAGCACCAATGGAAGTCAAATATCCAAGTGGAAGCTCGCTCACGCATTCAAGCTCTGCAAGCACGAATTCGACCACATTTTCTGTTTAATAGTATGAATACGATTGCTAGTTTGACGGTTACCAATCCCAGCATGGCTGAAAAAGCTGTGGAGGATTTAGCAGATCTATTCCGCGCCTCACTTGGACATCAAGATCAGGTCTCCTTAAAAGAGGAACTCAATTTCACGCGTCGCTATATCAATATGGAGAAACTGCGGTTAGGAGAGCGGCTTACTATTAAATTAAAAATAGAAGAAGGTATAAGCTTAAACACTAAAGTCCCGGCATTAATCTTGCAACCAATAGTTGAAAATGCTATCTACCATGGGGTCGAGCCACTTACGCAAGGCGGTACGGTAAATATTGATATAGCCTCTACACGCGACGATTTACACTTTACAATCAGCAACCCAGTCGGCGATATTAATATTCATCAAAAACGACCTGGCAATAAAATGGCACAAGATAATATTAAGCAGCGACTACATCTAGCCTATGGCGATTTCAGTAAAATGGAAATTCGCCACGCTCAGGGCTTTTATACGGTATCATTCAACATTCCTTTTGAGGCAGACACATGAAAGTTTTAATCGTAGATGATGAAGCACCAGCACGTGACCGTCTAGCACACATGCTCAGAAGCATTGATGACATCCAAAGCGCTGGTGAGGCAAGCAATGGCATCGAAGCGGTAGAAATGGTGCAGACCACACGCCCGGATGTAGTACTCATGGATATTCGTATGCCCGGCATGGATGGTCTTGAAGCTGCCAGACATCTAACTGAGATGGATGAACCGCCTGCGATCATTTTTACTACGGCGTATAGCGAGCATGCTTTGGAAGCATTTGATACCTCAGCAGTGGGTTATCTAGTTAAACCGGTTAGACAAGAAAAACTGGAAAGCTCTATCGCTCGCGCCAAAAAGCTCTCAAGAGCGCAAATTGCCAGCCTAAATCAAGAAACCGATAACGCTGGCCGCAGCCACATTTGCGCACGCATACGTGGCAATCTTGAATTAATCCCGGTAGATGAAATTCTTTATTTCCAAGCCGACCAAAAGTACATCACCGTTCGCCACTTAGGTGGTGAAGTTTTGATCGAAGATGCTCTTAAAAATTTAGAAAATGAGTTTGAAGGCAGACTTATTCGCATCCATCGCAACGCTTTAGTAAGTACCAACTACATTAGCGGCATGGAGAAAAATCAAGATGGTCGATTCGTTGTGTCGTTTCGTGAAATCGAAGACCGTTTAGAGATCAGCCGCCGACATGTTGCAGAAGTACGTAAATTTTTGAAAACGCGTTAAGATATTTTGACGTAATGCCTCTACACCCTTACCTTGTTCAGGGTATGTGGAAAACCAGCTCGTCCCGTGCACATAAAAATCGCCACCCGTAGAAGCGCACTGGCTTTGTGGCAAGCAGAAGAAGTCTCTCGCTTGTTACGCAATGCTCATCCAAATATATCCATTGAATTGATCAAGATGACTACTGCCGGTGATCAACTATTACAAGAGTCCCTCGCAACACATGGCGGCAAAGGACTTTTTGTTAAAGAGCTAGAGCGTGGTCTGCTAGAAAACCAAGCCGATATTGCCGTGCACTCCATGAAAGATGTGCCGATTGAATTACCACCCACTCTGCACTTGCCCGTAGTACTTGAACGCGAGAATCCATGTGATGCATTCGTTTCAAATCGTTATGACTCGCTTGACTCGCTTCCCAAGCATGCAGTGGTAGGCACTGCGAGCTCGCGTCGCGCTTGTCAGATTAAAGCTGCACACCCGCATTTAGAAATAAAATTACTACGTGGAAACATGAATACTCGTTTAGCTAAACTAGACGATGATCAATACGACGCAATCATTCTTGCAGTGGCGGGCCTTAAACGCTTAGGCCTCGCAAGCCGTATCCGATCTCATATCAGTGCGAAAAAATCACTACCTGCAATTGGCCAAGGTGCCATTGGCATTGAATGCAGACAAAATGACGGCGCAGTTGAAGCTTTAATCAAACCTTTAAATCATGCCGATACCCAAGTATGTATTATCGCAGAACGAGCTATAAGCCAAGCACTGGAAGGAGGTTGCCAACTGCCTATCGCGGGCTTCGCCGAGTTAAACAATAGTCAACTTAAACTGCGTGCTTTGGTTGGATTCCCGGATGGCAGTAAAATTTGTCGCAGCGAAAAGCTTGGCACAAAAAACAGTCCGGTTGAGTTAGGCCATGAAGTTGCGGCTGATTTAACCGCACAGGGAGCCGATAAAATTCTGGCCGCAGTTTCATGAGCGCCATCCGTCGTTAAGTTACATGCTTAGACATGAGTCTCTACACTTAGTTAATGCACCCTCAAGACTCACTTAATGGCAAAACAGTTGTCGTCACACGGCCGCTAGCACAAGCGCAAAAAATGTGTGCCTCTCTAGAGTGCCTTCAAGCCACAATTATACATTTTCCGGTTATCAGTATTGCCACTGCACAAGATATCGAACCCGCCAAAACAGCCTTTCAGAATCTTAATAGCTACAGCAGCATTATTTTTATCAGTGCTAATGCGGTGCATTACGCCATTAAGCTAGCGCAAGAATTAAACTTAAACTTCCATGACCGCTGTTTAGCAACCGTTGGCCCTGCGACAAAAACAGCATTAGAAAACTATGGCTATAACAACAGCATTATTCCCACCGCTAGATTCAACAGTGAGGCTTTACTCAGTCATCCGTCCTTACAACAGATAGAGGGGCAAAAAATTCTAATCGTGCGCGGCCAAGGTGGGCGTGAGCATTTGCGCCTAGAATTAGAAGCGCGTGGCGCACAAATTAGCTATGCTGAAGTCTATCAACGACAACTGCCTCTACAACGCAAGCAAATCGACCTCAGTGAATTACCTGACGCAAATACTGCGGTACTGATTTACAGTGCAGAGTCTGTGCAAAATTTATGGGCACTGTGTAGAATCAATGAACAACAATGGTTAAGAAATGTAACTCTAATTGTAGGTAGTCAACGCATTGCTGAAACAGCAAGCTCGGTTGGGCTCGCAAATAACCCCATAATAGCGGAAAATCCCAGTGATGAAGCCATGTTGAACGCCCTGATCGCATGGGCTGCCAAGAGATAACTAGCACCATCGTTAAGATAGAGAATCTATAATGTCGGATAATAATACAAAGCAAAAGCCCCAAGCTCCGCAACAGAAACAAGTTAAAAAATCCGGCAGTAGTGGTGGTAGATTCTTTATCGGCCTGATTGCATTACTGGCTTTATTGCTCGCGGGTGCAGCGAGTGGCCTGGGATACTACGCATGGCTTGAATTAAATAAACGTCTTGATCAAGCTGGTGTGGATCGTCAATCCATTGCACATGAAGTTGCTACTATAGATGAGAATGCGAAGTTGCAGAGCTTTAAAAAACAAGTGCAAAACAATGTTTCTACCATGAGCCAAAAGCTCGCCACACTTGCCAAGCAAATTGAACAACAAACAAAATTACAAGAAAAAATAAGCCGCTCCATGCAAGAAACTATTGCCTATGTCAATCGCAACCAACTCGGCTGGGGACTAAAAGAAGCTGAACATGTACTGCGTATGGCCAATCATCGTTTACGTATTGAACGCGACGTCGCCGGCACCATCACGGCATTAAATGCAGCCAGTTCACGTTTGCACGAACTCAATGATGAACGTCTTTTGCCGGTGCGTGAATCTATCTCTAAGCAAACCGGCAAGTTAAAAAACTTCCCCTATCCAGACTGGGTAGGCATTAGCCTACAACTGGACAATGTTCTTACTGGACTCAAGCAAAAACTAATCAAAGATGTAAAACAAAAGCACAATGATTCACAAACTATTTCTACTGACAACGCTCGCGATGATGAACAAAAATCAGGCTGGAAAAAACTTATTGAAGATATAAAATATTCGATAAGCGATTCAGTCAAAATCACTCATGAAGAACAAACACTAAAGCTATTTATCAGTCAGCAAGAAAAACAGCGTGCCTATGAGTTTTTACGCATGAAGTTACTTGGAGCCAAATATGCAGTAGCAAGTCATGATGATGAAAGCTATCATCGCGAACTTGAAGCTGCCCTTGCTTGGTTAGAAAGCACTGACTCATTAAACAACGGCAGTGACTTAATTAATGAGCTTCAAGAGTTATCCAACCTTAACCTCGAGCCAGAACTACCTGATATTACCGAACCAAGCCTTCTGCTACTTGAAGCTATGGAAACTATTGAGAACAGTTAGGAGCCTCTGATCTATTCATGAACTCGTATCTTACGCTTATAATATCCATCTTCTACGTTGCGCCCCAAGGGCATTTCCTGCGGGGCACGAATCTCGGCAATTGCTCTACCTCTTGCATCCATGCAGTCGTTCGTAATAGCTTGCTATTGCGTGTGCTTCGCCCAGAATAGATCAGAGACACCTTTAAATGTTACGCGCATTATTAATTTTTATATTTTTTCTGGCGATATTCGCTGCGGTGGTATTGTATTTAATGCAAGCGCCCGGCTTTGCTAGCTTTAGTTTTGGTAATTTAAATATTGAATTGCCATTAGTTAAGTTTGCAATTGGCCTATTTATTGTTTTCACAATTCTCTATTTTTTGCTACGCATGATTGGTTTACTATTTAGCGCACCACGACGCATCCAATCTGCGACAGTACAACGCAAAAAGCGTAAAGCTGTATATGCTACAAATGCAGGCTTAACAAAATACACTCTTGGTGATTGGGCGCAATCTGAGAAGCTCTTATTAAGAGGAGCAGAAAACAAAAATACGGCCTATATTAACTACATTTGGGCAGCTCGTGCCGCGCATCAATCTGGTGATTATGAGGCCCGTGACCGCCATTTAAGTATAGCAAAAAAATTAACTCCTGAAGCACATGCAGCATTCAATGTATTGCAAGCTGAGTTGTTATTGGACCAAGATATGCCCGAACAGGCTTTAGCCAGTCTTAATCAACAACACAATGCTGTTGGCTCCAACTCCAAAATAGCGGCCTTATATAGCAACGCATATATACAATTAGAGGACTGGCAGAAACTTGCAGAATTTATTCCGAATTTGAAAAAAACTAAAGGCATTGACCAACAATTTATAACGAATGTGCAAAAACAAACTGCACTGGGTTTATTACGCAACACTAAAGAAAAGCCAACCTCATATAATATTGATAATATTGGCTCGCAGTTCAAAACAGCACTAAATGCAGATCATGAATTAGCCGTTACCTATGTAGAAGCTCTACGCACGCAAGAGAAACACGATACTGCCGAAAAATTCATTGTTGCTGCATTAGCAAATAACTGGAACTCTGAACTCGTTCATCAGTACGGATTTCTAGAACAAGATGACCCTAACACTGCACTAAAGCAAGCTGAGCAATGGGTGCAGCAACATACCGATGATGCAAATTTATTTTTAACCTTAGGGCGCTTATGCAAGCGTGCGCAGCTATGGGGCAAAGCAAAAGCATATTTCGAATCAAGCCTTAGCCGCAAGCCCCTGGCAGAAACCTATGCCGAACTAGCCGCTCTGCATGAGCAACTCGATGAGCTCGATGACGCACATCGGTGTGCCAAAAAGGGCCTCAAGCTCGCCACACGAACTATTTGAGTTGCATCAAGATAAGCTTGCGCACCCGTTATTATTTGTATATTTTCATCACCGTTCAAATCTGACATATTCCTGCAGTTAAAACTTTGCTGAAAAATAATTTTATTTTTGGCTGATGCCTAATCAGCTTGAATAATCTCCTAGGCTTAAGTATTTTTAGCCGTCAATCGTTTACAATGTGATAACGAATTGACTGCCGAACTATGCTGAAGCACACACTCATAACAACTTTTATATTGTTCATTCTATGGTTATTGTTATCTGGCCATTTAGAGCCTTTATTGCTATTGCTAGGACTACTAAGCTGTCTATTCGTGGCCTGGTTATCACATAAACTAGCGCTACTAAATTCTGATTTTCAAACATTACGCTTTAATCTAAATTTACCGAAATTTTTGCCCTGGTTTTTTATTGAACTAGTAAAATCAAATTTAGATGTAAGCTGGCGAATCTTACATCCGACATTATCCATCCAGCCAAATATAAGCACTGTTCCCATTACCAAGCATAGTGAGGTAGGTAAAGCCGTATATGCTAACTGCATTACCCTAACTCCTGGCACCTATAGCATAGATATTAATTCTGCTGTTATAGAAGTCCATTCACTTACTAAAAACTTGGCGCATAACTTGCAACGAGGAGAGATGAGTAAGCGAATTTTAGCCCTTGAAAGCACTTCTGCTAAAACCAGCAAACTGTAATTAAGACAAACTGATGTTTATTACTGCTACCGTTGCCATCTTAGTTGTCATGCTTATTTTATTATTGCGTGCTGCACTAGGGCCCACCGTATTCGATCGTATTTTAGCCATTAACACTTTTGGCACTGCAACCGTATTATTAATCGCGCTATTTGGATTTTTGACCAAGCGGCCCGATTTCATGGATATTGCACTACTATATGCCCTCATAAATTTCACCTCCACCATCGCAGTGTTAAAGCTATTTCGATACGGCAGCCTTGGTAAAGCCGAGGATGAATAAGACTAAAGTGTACACATGATTATTATTGGCTGGATATTGCTATTACTAGGCAGTGCATTTTGTCTAATCGGCACATTAGGTCTGATGCGTTTTCCAGATTTTTTTTCTAGAGTACACGCCGCAGGCATTGTCGATAGCTTAGGAGCAATTCTTATCCTGCTAGGTTTAATCACACAAACTCAAGATGTGCTTATAATCATAAAATTATTATTAATCTTACTCTTTATGATGCTAACTGGGCCTACTGCTGTACATGCATTGGCACGAACCGCTTTACTAGATGCAAAAGATAAAAACTCAAACAACAAATAAATTTTATGGGTATAGAAACCATTATTGACCTCTCATTGCTAACGCTCTTAGCACTGAGTGCAATTGTACTGATGCGCTTGCAAAACCTATTGGCTGTGGTTTTATTAAGTGGAATCTATAGCTTATTGTCTGCAGGTTTATTTGTCAGTTTAGATGCTGTAGATGTCGCATTTACTGAAGCTGCAGTAGGCGCAGGGTTAACCACCATTTTACTTTTAGGCGCAATTGCTATTATAGGGAAAGAACAAGCTGTCAGTCGGCATGGCAAACTTTTACCCTTAGTTGTGATTGCAATCACTGCAAGTGCGCTTATATACGGCACCTTAGATATGCCAATTTTTGGTGACCCTACAGCACCCATTCATGCATACGTTGCGCCTCGATACCTTTTCCAAAGTGGCGAAGAAATCGGCATTCCAAACGTTGTTACCTCTGTGTTAGCGAGTTATCGAGGCTACGACACGTTAGGTGAAGTTGCCGTGGTTTTCACTGCAGCGATAGGTGTGTTGCTGTTGCTTGGCAAACCTAATAAATAACAACAGTCGTACAGATAATGAGTAAAAAAATAAGCTTGATCCTGCGCCAGGCCTGCAACCTTATTATACCTGCCGTATTGCTCTATGCCTTATATGTACAGTTTCATGGTGACTATGGGCCCGGTGGAGGTTTTCAAGCAGGCGTGATATTTGCAGCTGCAGTAATACTTTACACATTAGTGCATGGCAGAGAAAAAGCACAACGGATTTTTCCAGCTAACATCATTCGAATATTTGTGGCCTTGGGATTGCTTCTTTATGCAGCGGTCGGTGTAACTACCATGGTTATGGGTGGTAATTTTCTTGATTACAGTGTGCTCCTACACGCACCCCAACATGCGCAACATCTTGGAATTTTTGTAATCGAACTCGGTGTAGGGGTTACCGTTGCCGCGGTCATGATTATTATTTTCTATGCCCTAGATGAGTATAGTGATTAAAATATGCTTGCAGATTACTATAATTACTGGGTCGTAATAATTTTGATGATGATCGGTTTTTACATCGTAATCTCTGATGCTAATTTAATTAAAAAAATTATTGGTTTAACTATTTTCCAAACCTCTGTGTTTATTTTGTTTATCTCTATGGGCAAAGTAGATGGGGGTACAGCGCCAATCTTGGTAGATACCCTGACGGTTTATAGCAATCCTTTACCACATGTATTGATTTTGACCGCAATTGTAGTTGGAGTCGCAACCACTGCTTTAGGTCTAGCAATCATCGCAAGAATTCATCGAGCCTACGGCAGCGTGGATGAGAACGTTATCCATGCACAAGATGAAAAACAGGAAAAGGCTTAGTATTGACTCACCACCTGCCCGTATTACAAGTCATTATCCCGTTAATCTCTGCGCCGCTATGTGCACTGCTTATGCGTGGTAAATTCGCTTGGTTATTTGCAACCTTCGTCAGCATTACCACTTTTGTAATTGCATTACTCTTAGCACATGAAGTTTCAATACAGGGCGCACTGTCTTATCAACTCGGAGGCTGGGCACCTCCATGGGGTATTGAGTATCGCATTGACCACTTAGGCTCCTATATTTTAATTATAGTCTCCGCAGTTGCCAGTCTAACGATGTTAGCGGCACGCGAGAGTATAGAAGAAGAGATTGCAGCAGATAAAATTTGCCTATTTTATTCTGCCTATTTGCTTTGTCTTACGGGTTTACTGGGCATTGTTGCCACTGGCGATGCATTTAATCTATTTGTATTTTTAGAAATTAGCTCTTTATCCTCATATGCCTTAATCGCAATGGGCAAAGACCGTAAAGCACTGACTGCGTCGTACCAATATTTAATCATGGGCACCATCGGCGCTACCTTTATATTAATTGGCATTGGTTTGCTTTACATGCTCACCGGCACATTAAATATAATGGATCTACAGCAAAAAGTACCTACACTGCTTTCATCCAGAACATTGCATGCCGCATTTGCATTTTTCACCGTTGGCATTTCATTAAAACTAGCTTTATTTCCATTGCATCTATGGCTTCCTAATGCATATGCTTATGCTCCATCGATGATAACGGTGTTTCTATCTGCAACCGCTACCAAGGTTTCTTTATACGTATTCTTCAGATTCTTTTTTGGAGTATTTACCGATGAAATTTCATTTCAGCATTTTCATTTAGATAAGATACTCCTGCCACTTTCCGTACTCGCAATTTTTATGGCATCATTTGTTGCCGTTTATCAAGACAATATAAAACGCATGCTTGCGTATTCCAGTGTCGCACAAATTGGTTACATGACTTTAGGCATTGGTCTAGCATCGAAGAGTGGCAGCATCGCAAGCATGGTGTATTTATTTAATCACGCAATTATAAAGGGAGGATTGTTTCTAGCGATGGCATGCATAGTATTGCGTATTAAATCAGTGCAGTTGGAAAATTTTGCTGGTTTAGGTAAACGTATGCCATGGACCATGGCTGCTATCGTGTTATTAGGTCTTGGCCTCATTGGCGTACCCTTCACTGCTGGCTTTATTAGCAAATGGCATTTATTAGTCGCTGCCATTGAACAAAATCAGTGGCTAGCCGTAGTCGTTATTGTTGGCGGCTCACTACTCACCATTATGTACATTTGGAAAATCGTAGAGCATGCCTACTTTAAAAGCCCGAGAAGTGATCTAGAACAAACTACGAATGTGATTTCGGAAGCGCCATTGCAAATGCTCATTCCACTTTGGTTATTGGTTGTAGCAAACTTTTACTTTGGCTTAAATACTTCCTTTAGTTTTGGTTTCGCAAATACCGCAATCAACACATTATTCCAATAAACCATGCTCCAGATCTTACTGCACTATGAACTTGCCGTATTGATTCCTCTGATTGGAGGTTTATCAATACTGCTATTTCATAAGCATGCACAACTACGAGAAACGAGCTCTATATTCATTGGAATAATTTTATTTTTATACATTACACAATTAACAAGATTTAGCGCAGAAGAAACTGTAACGCATAGCCTATTAAATATCACTCCGGGTCTCTCCATCGCTTTTCATCTAGAACCTTTAGGGCTTGTGTTTGCATTACTTGCCTCTGGCCTTTGGATTATTACCACAATTTATTCAATCGGTTATATGCGCGGCAATAGTGAAAAAAATCAAACAAGATTTTATCTTTTTTTCGCTATTTCTATTGCATCTACCATGGGGATCGCCTTCGCTGCAAACCTATTTACATTATTTATCTTTTATGAGGCGCTTACTTTATGCACCTACCCTTTGGTTACTCATAAGCAAAATAATGAAGCGCAAAGTGGCGGTCGTGCTTATCTCGGTATTTTACTTAGCACATCAATATTGTTTTTCTTAACTGCAATGGTTGTGACGTGGCTTCAAGCAGGCACATTAGATTTTCTCCCTGGAGGGATCCTGGAGGGCAAACTTGACCAGCTTGGCGCATTATTGTTGTTTACCTTATTTATGTTTGGAATCGGTAAAGCCGCCTTAATGCCATTTCATCGGTGGTTGCCGGCAGCCATGGTGGCGCCTACACCGGTAAGTGCACTACTCCATGCGGTCGCAGTCGTGAAAGCAGGGGTATTTTCTGTATTAAAGATTTCTGTCTATATTTTTGGCATCGATTTTATTGCTTCGCAACATGCAGCAGATTTCATCTTATGGGTTGCGGTTGCGACCATGATAATTGCCTCAGTCATTGCCCTAACCAAAGATAATCTCAAAGCACGTCTTGCCTACTCAACCATCAGCCAGCTCTCCTACATTGTTGTTGGTGCTGCATTAGCAAGTCCAGTAGCCGCTTTGGGCGGTGCTTTACACCTCGTCACGCATGCTTTTGGTAAAATAACATTATTTTTTTGTGCAGGAGCTATTTACACCGCTACAAAATATACACAGATCAGTCAACTCAATGGCTTAGGACATAAGATGCCATTTACATTTTCAGCATACTTAATTGCCGCCTTCAGTGTCATTGGCTTGCCGCCCCTAATAGGTAGCTGGAGTAAATGGTTTTTAATTGAAGGTAGTATTAGCACACAAAACTATATTGTGCTGTTCTTTTTTGCGCTAAGCACTTTATTAAACTGCGCCTACTTACTGCCTATTGCTCTGCGTGGTTTCTTCAAGCCGCTTGACCCTACGCTAGATTATCGGGAGTCCAGAATAAAAGAAGCGCCTCTGGCATGCGTACTGCCTTTATGTATTACAGCTTTATGCACATTTCTGTTATTTTTTTATATGCAACATATTTATGATTTTCTTTACCCAGCATTTAATCCATGAACCCTCAAAAAGATAAAAAGTATTGGCTTGATAACCCAGGCAACATTAATAAAATTGTGTATGGCTTGTACTCCATTTGCACAATATTAATACTACTTGAATTTGCTTACCACAAACACATCAATTTCTTATTTGAAAATTGGTTTGGCTTTTTTTCTTGGTTCGGTTTTATTGCATGCCTAGCCTTAGTATTACTCGCAAAACAAATGCGCAAAATTGTGAAACGAGATGAGGATTACTACGGTGATTGATAGTCTAAACCCAGCTGTAATTCTGGTTATCGGTGCGTTATTGATCCCAATTCTACAAGGCAAGTTGCGCACCTTCTATATGTTGCTATTACCTGTCTTATCTTTTTTGCAACTTTGGATGTTGCCAGCTGGGGCCAATGCTGCCTTTGAAATGTTTAATCTAACGCTAACGACATTACATATAGATAAGCTTAGTTTTGTATTTGCAGTCATTTTTCATATTGCTACTTTTATTGCGGTCGTCTATTCATTGCATTTGCGCGATTCTTGGCAACAATGTGTTAATTTAATCTACGCGGGTTGTGCGCTGGGTGTAGTGCTGGCAGGGGACTTGATAACACTGTTCATATATTGGGAAATGGCTGCGATTTCGTCAGTATTTTTGATTTGGGCAAGACGCACTGAACGCTCTTACTACGCCGGATTACGTTATTTAATCGTACAAATCATCTCAGGCTTACTTTTGTTAACCGGTATCATTTTATACGCTAACGCAAGTGGATCTATTGAGTTTACTAAGTTGGATCTTGCTAGTCCCGGTTGTGTACTTATTTTTATTGCATTCGGTATTAAATGTGCGTTCCCACTGTTCCACAGCTGGCTAGTAGATGCATATCCAGAAGCCACTGTTACGGGTGCGGTTGTGCTGTCCGCCTTTACCACCAAGATGGCGATTTATGCACTTGCAAGAGCATTCCCTGGGACAGAACTTCTTATTTGGATTGGCTTAGTGATGGCAACCTTTCCAATTTTCTACGCCGTGATAGAAAATGATCTGCGTCGAGTTTTAACCTATAGCATGATCAATCAACTTGGTTTTATGGTGGTTGGCATTGGCATTGGGACGGAACTTGCCCTTAATGGTACCGCTGCACATGCATTTGCAGATATCTTATTTAAGGGAATCTTGTTTATGAGCATGGGTGCAGTGTTGTTACGTACCGGAAAGATGAATGGTTCCGATTTAGGTGGTCTATATAAATCAATGCCCTATACAACCACCTTTTGTATCATAGGTGCAGCTTCAATTTCAGCTTTCCCATTATTTAGTGCTTTTGTGACTAAATCACTGATCATGGAAGCGACTGCCCGTGAGGGCTACAAGTTTGCTTGGCTAATTCTCCTATTTGCTTCTGCTGGCGTCTTTCACCACGCCGGAATAAAAATTCCTTTTTTCGCGTTTTTTGCACATGACAGTAATATTCGCTGCAAAGAAGCCCCGATGAATATGTTAATAGCGATGGGGATTGCCGCTATCCTGTCGATGGCTATTGGGATATTTCCAGAAACTTTTTATAAATTATTGCCATATCAAATCGAATACAATCCATTCACCGTTACGCATGTCATCACTCAATTACAGTTATTGCTTTTCTCAGCGCTGGCGTTCACTTTATTACTAAGAACAGGAATATATCCTCCAGAGTTACACTCTGTGAATCTTGATGTGGATTGGCTATATCGTAAGCCGGGCGCCTATCTTGCAAAACATACAATGAGTTTTGTTGCTACAAGTGAAAAGTGGCTATTCACAAGCATAAAAAAACTTTCTTTCATAATGGGTGCACGTTTGCACCGTCATCATGGGCCGCAAGGCATTCTTGCTAAAACATGGCCTACTGGCAGTATGGTCATGTGGGTCGCTTTTCTTCTCGGTACGTATTTAATTTTTTATTACTTATACAGCTAGTTAGTGCACAGTCTGTAGCTCGCCCAGGTCTCCCGAATCAGATTGGAAAATTTCAGTAAGTAATTCTGGTGAGGCATGGTGCAAAATCATATGCCAGCCGTTCTCGGTCTTAGCATAAATATTCGTTGCGATAATCCTGGACTGCACTTCGCCGTTAACAGAAATCACCTCGATAACATGATGGATAGAAATATTATTTACTTCTAGCACTTTTTTTTGCTTAATATCAAAGCTAATGCCTCGCTCATTAATAAATATATGCTCCCAGCTTTGGAGAACAATATCCCAGCCCTCTAATCGCGGACCACCCGGGTGAATACATATTATATCCTCACTTTTAGACCAAACTGACATCATCATTTCAATATCACTTTGCTGGAACGCTAGGTAAAATACTTCTTCAGCCTGATCAGATGTAGAATAATTATTTGAATTTTTCATTTATGGACAACTTTAATAATTGAGGACAACAGAACGAAAGTAACGTCATGAGCACCATACGTAAAAAATTAATTAGCTATGATGAATTACATAACCTTGACAGTAAAGGACTTACTGTCATTGTTGAGGAAATGCAATTAACAATTTTTGTAGTAAAAAAAGACAAGCAAATTTTTGTCTACGAGAATTCCTGCCCACATACTCAAGGTCCTTTAGATTGGATGCCGGATAATTTTTTAGACGGGAACCAAAAATTCATCATGTGCGCAAATCATGGTGCCTTATTTCAGATTAATGATGGACTATGTGTATACGGCCCCTGTAAAAGCCAAAGTCTACGTGCACTACCCTTTGAAATTGAAAATGGTGAAGTTTACCTTTTAGTTTGATTCGCTTTATTTATACTCAATCGTTTTGACTTTTTATTTCCAGTATGAGCAGTATTGCTTACGGAGCTGGCATACTCAATACCGGAAATATTCATGCCGTTAAAATCCAGTATTATTTACCTCTTTGCTGTCGTGATGCTGGGTATGGGAATTACACTCAATTCAAGCGGTTTTTGTCAGCTTGTGCACATAAAAGCAACCATGACGGTGGGATTGATATAGCAGTTCTCCCTCATGTCTTTACTTGTGAGGCTAATTAGCCAAACCTTTAGCCTTACCGTCCCATTACTCACCGGGTTGGTTTTAGTTGGTGCATGCCCTGGAGGCACAGCTTCCAATAGGAATGCAAAACTCCGGCTTAGCCGTTGCACTCGCGATTAAATATTTTTAACCCCTTGCTGCATTAGCTGGTGCAGTTTTCTCAATATGGCATAATCTCTGTGAATCCAGGCTAGCCGAAATTGGGCCAAGACAGATAAATAGAGATTAGTTTTACTGTGAGGTAATTTCATGACACTGAACACATCCATTTCATTTCTCAGCGCGCTAATAAGCTGGGCCTTAGCTGTGTTTTTAGGCACACAACTATTATCAGGTACTTTTGATGGGCGCAGCTGTCAAAGTTCATGTGTAAACATACTGTTTTGGATGTCGTTCGCAATTGCCGCAATAGGCCTCATTTTTAGCATTGGGGGGATCTCGCTAGGTACTTCTAGTTGGCTTAAAAGCCTCTCTTTACTTGCGCTCATCAGTTTAAGCAGTATTTATACTGCCACAATGTTGATCGGCACCTTTGGTGTTTAAGTGCATCTTGTGCACTTAAACTGCTTTGTAGACCTTCCCTCGAATACTCATTTACTAGCTGTAAACTGCACCCCTCAGGGAGGTCTGCGTCTTGTCTAATCGCACTATCTATTATTAAGACAAGCTTCTAACTTAAATTTTTAAATTCTTTATAAGAATCTTAGACTTGTCCAAATTCAATCGACTCTCCCAGCCATCGAAGAATCAAGGCATCTACTTTTTGCGGATATTCTTCCTGTATTAACTTTGCTGTTGCTTGTACCTTAGGGATTAGATCTTGATCGCGCATGATATCTGCAATACGTAACTGCAGCATTCCGGTCTGACGTGTACCTAACACCTCCCCTGGTCCTCGTATCTCAAGATCAACTTGGGCAATTTTAAAACCATCATTAGTATTGCGTAAGGTGTCGATACGCAGCTTGGCATTCTCAGTTAATGGTGGACTGAATAAGAGTACACAACTACTCTCCTCACTACCACGCCCGACTCGACCACGCAGTTGATGTAATTGAGCCAGCCCCAAACGTTCTGCATTTTCTATGATCATTAAACTAGCATTGGCTACATCGACTCCTACCTCTATTACCGTTGTCGCGACTAATAAATCAATCTCACGTTTTTCAAATGCCAGCATCACGGCATCTTTTTCATTACCTTTCATTCGACCATGTACAAGCCCGACTTTAACCCCTTGCAGCAATTGACTAAGTTCACTAAACACATCTTCAGCCGCTTGGCATTGCAGTACTTCAGATTCTTCCACCAAGGTGCAAACCCAGTAAGCTTGTTGGCCATTGCGACATGCATTAGCCACGCGCTTCACCACTTCATGCCGCCTTGCTAAAGGAATGGCAATCGTACTAATAGGTTTGCGACCAGGAGGTAGTTCATCAATGACGGAGTAGTCAAGGTCCGCATATGCGGTCATCGCTAAAGTTCTAGGGATGGGCGTCGCGGTCATAATTAATTGATGCGGGTGCGCATTATTCTGAATACCTTTTTCGCGCAATGCTAATCGCTGATGCACACCAAAGCGGTGTTGCTCATCAATCACTACTAGTGCTAAGTTTTTAAACTCGACATCTTGTTGAAACAGAGCATGGGTGCCTACAATGGCATTTGCGGTGCCAGATGCGATCAGATCTTTCATTTCACGGCTCTTACTTGCCGTCAACTTTCCAGATAACCATGCCAGTCGAATTCCCATCGGCTCCAACCATTTTGAGAAATTGCGTAAATGTTGTTCAGCTAGAATCTCCGTTGGCGCCATTACCACTGCTTGATAGCCCGCCTCTATAACTTGCAAGCAGGCCGCAATCGCAACGAGTGTTTTACCACTGCCCACATCACCTTGCACTAGACGCAGCATTGGATAATTATTTTTTAAGTCAGAAAATACAGTCGTAATTACTCGCTGCTGAGCATTTGTAAGCTCAAACTCTAAGTTATTTATTAATTGTTGATAGAGCTTAGCGATTGGCGCAATGGATATCGCTGCTTGTTTCTGTAATTGCAAGCGTGATTTAGAAAGACTTAACTGTTGCGCTAATAGCTCCTCAAATGCCAAACGGCGTTGCATCGCATGCTTGCCAGAAGCTAATGCTTCCGTATCTGCATCGGGTGGTGGACGATGCACAAACGCAAGAGCATCTGTGATAGATACTCTATGGCCATCGATTTCTGGCGGCACTGGCAGAAGATCAAGCTCAGGAAACTCTTCACTTTTAACACAGTGTAGAGCCTGTGAAGTCAATCGTCGTAAACTGAGTTGATGCAATCCCTCAGTCGCTGGATAGATTGGCGTTAAATGATCCTCAACTTTTGCTGGTGCGTCTGGATGTTGTATTTCATATTCCGGGTGCACCATCTCCGGACCTTTGAGGCCCTGCCTAATTTCTCCGAAACACCGAATATTCACTCCACGCGCAAGATTATTTTTTTGTGCATTATTAAAATAAAAAAAACGCAACAATACTCTACCCGTACCATCATCGACACTAACCAATAGCATACGCCGCTTTCGATACACCACCTCACTATGCTCAACCGTGCCAATAACGACGCATTCATCTCCCGATCGCAAGGTAGCAATAGTACGAATGCGGGTTCGATCTTGATAACGGATAGGCAGATGAAACAGCAGATCTTGAATGGTAAAGATCTGTAAACGTGCTAACCGTTCGGCCACTCGCGGGCCAACACCCTTAAGGGTGCTTACCGATGGAAAGGTTTTATTCTTCAATAGTAAGTTTGTGAGGTTTTTTTCAAGGGTAAACTAGAATGCATCTCAATATAGTAGATAGTGCGTTCAGACAAGGCACAGAGTTTCCGAGGAGCAGAGTTTACACAGCAGTAAATGAGCACCGGAAGAAAATCTGCAACGAAGTATCAACGCGCTAGATTCATTTAGATATAGTTCTCAGTCAAGCTCCATGACTGCATCCATCTCTACACCTACCTCTTTTGGCAATGCGCCAACGCCTATCGCTGCACGTGCAGGATAAGGTTGAGAGAAATAGTCTGCCATCACTTCATTTACCAGGGGAAAGTGACTTAGATCTGTTAAGAAAATATTGAGCTTTACAAATTTATCCAAGGAACCACCCGCTGCCTGAGCCACGGCTTGTAAATTCTCAAACACTTGTCGAATTTGGCCCTGCATATCTTGCGTTACTACTTGCATCGTTTTCGGTTCCAACGGTATTTGACCTGATAAATATACGGTAGTGTTTATTTTCACAGCCTGCGAATAAGTACCAATTGCCTGTGGTGCATGTTCAGTTGCAATAATTTCCCGCGCCATTTACTTCTCCTTAGCTTTTAATTACGTTTTACCTTATAAATTTTTGGTGTATTCCGTATCGCGCGCATAATTTGCGCTAAATGATCTCGATCTTTCGCTGTTAGTAAAACTGTTATAGTTGTGGTTGCACCAAAATTTTCTTCAAATACGATATTTTCTATATTTGAATTTTGATCAGAAATTTTAGCCGCGACCACAGCAAGTACGCCACGTTCATTCGCCGTTTTAATACTTATTTCAGCAGCAAACTCACTGCCAGGTTGATTCGCCCAATTAACATGTATCCACCTGTCACGACTATGTTTTTCGCGTTTAGTATTACGACATTTCACACAATGCACCACCAAACCTCTACCTGCTGTCATGATCCCGATGATGGAATCGCCGGGAATGGGATGACAGCACTTTGCATAACTTACCACCATGCCTTCTGTGCCTTGGATCGCTAATGGATGCTTATGTTCGCTTTTGCGTCGCAACTTAATCCATCTTCCACGCAATGAAACTAAATGCTTTGCAACAAATGGTGCCATCCGATCACCCAACCCTATATCTTGGAATAGCTGCACTTCAGACTCTAGCCGCAATTCTTTTAATAAATTTTCAAGCTCACGCGCACTAAAATTGTTCCAATTTTCCCCATAGGCATTAAGCGCCTGATTTAACAGGCGTTTACCTAGCTCAACCGCTTCATCTTTTTGCAAATTCTTTAAAAAACTACGAATATTTGAACGTGCTTTTGCAGTAACAATAAAATTTAGCCATGCTGGGTTTGGACGACCACTTGGCGCAGTGATAATTTCTACTGTTTGTCCATTCTCTAGAATAGTACTCAACGATTCCAATCTACGATTAAGCTTTGCTGCAACACACTGATTTCCCACATCCGAGTGCACTGCATAGGCAAAATCAACTGCAGTAGCATTAACAGGCAATTCCATAATGTCTCCTGCAGGCGTAAATACATATATTTCATCACGAAATAAATCAACCTTTACACTTTCTAAAAACTCAACTGAACTGCCAGAACGACGCTGCATTTCTGAGACGGTCTCAAGCCATGCTCGTGTTCGAGCATGCGGCACAGAATGACCAATACCACCACCTTTATACATCCAATGTGCAGCAATGCCTGACTGTGCGACTTGATCCATTTCTTCCGAACGAACTTGCACTTCGATAGGAATGCCTTTTGGGCCAAATAAAATTGTATGTAAAGACTGATACGCATTCTTTTTTGGAATGGCGATATAATCTTTAAACTTTCCAGGCACGGGTTTGAATAAGTTATGCACCACACCAATTGTGCGATAACAAGTACTTACATCTTTAACGACAATTCGAAATGCAAATACGTCAAATACTTCTGAGAACTGCAATCGCTTTTCTTGCATTTTTCTGTAGATGCTATAAATATTTTTCTCGCGGCCATGTATCCTGCTAATAATATTTTCTAATTCCAAATGCACGCAAATATTTTTTTCAACTTCTTGTAGCAATGCTTTTCGATTTACGCTGGTGCGTTTTATAGCTTCTTGTAAAACCTCATACCGACGCGGCCATAGTGTTTTAAAAGATAATTCTTCTAGCTCTACACGTAGATCATGCATGCCTAATCGTAGGGATATAGGCGCATAAATATCTAAAGTTTCTCGCGCAATTCGCTTGCGCTTATCATGCGGCATGACACTTAAAGTACGCATATTGTGCAAACGATCTGCAAGCTTAATAATAATGACACGCACATCCTTCACGAAGGCAAGCATCATTTTACGGAAGTTTTCAGCCTGAGCTTCTAACTTGGACTCCAATTCAAGATGTTTGAGTTTACTGACGCCATCAACCAGTTCCGCCACCTCATCACCAAATTTAAGTTTGATTTGCTGTAAGGCAGTTTTGGTATCTTCTATAACATCGTGCAAAATTGCTGCGGTGATGGTTTGTGCATCCATATGCATTTCTGCCAAAATTTTAGCCACCGCAAGCGGATGATAGATATAGGGTTCGCCACTTAGACGCGTTTGCCCATCATGCGCATTGGCACTAAACAGATAGGCGCGATGAATATTCTTAACTTGCTGAGGCTGTAGATAAGCCTCAAGTAGCGCACAAAGATCACTGATTAAGAATCGTGTAGGCTGCTTCGTGGTGATTGTAGTGCTAGCAGCAGTTTCAACAACACCAGCCATACCTCATTGAGGGTTAACTAGGAGTTTGTCCTAGGACCCTTACTCTCCTTCAGAGGAAGAATCAGAAGCTGGTAAATCACTAGTAGAGTTTTCCTCTGGTGTTCCTTCAGCGGTTGAATCATTAGCAAATAGAGTACTAGGAGTTTCCTCTGGTGTTCCTTCAGCGGTTGAATCATTAGCAAATAGAGTACTAGGAGTTTCCTCTGGTGTTCCTTCAGCGGTTGAATCATTAGCAAATAGA
>PVMS01069267.1_pt1 | contig 26162 bp, 19 predicted proteins | sample 1853461 | NCBI WGS metagenome assembly PVMS01 (sample SAMN08582032, study PRJNA380276) | Marine sediment metagenome, whole genome shotgun sequencing project. | isolation source: ocean sediment barecode stripped | collected 2017
ACACCAGATTCAATAGCTTCTTGAGCTTCTGATGCTGTCGAAAGATATTCAGGTGACACTCCGGTTGAAATAATTCCCTATTCGACTGCATCATAAGCTCAAGAAGCTATTGAATCTGGTGATATCCAAGCTTTTTTCGTACTGCCAAATGATTATCCCGAGAATAAAAATATTGATTTGGTCTTCTATGAAGAACCTGGTGAGAACGCGGTCAGAGACATTTATGATTACCTTCAATTCAATTTATTAGAAACTTATAATAATGAAATCCGTATCCGTGCTGCAGTCGGGCATGATGTGACAATACGAACAGCTGATGGAACGAGAGAATTCCCTGAGAGCGGACCAACCTTAAGTATGTTTTTACCCTTATTGATCAGCTTTTCGTTCATCATGCTGTTAATGATTGGATCAGGTTATTTGATGGGGGGCTTTTTAGAAGAAAAATCAAATCGAACGATCGAATTGATGGTTACTTCTCTTTCACCTGCTCAACTTGTAGCCAGCAAGTTGTTAAACATGCTCGCGTTAGGATTCACCATGTTGGTGACATGGATTATCGTAGGAGTGATCGCTTACTTTATAGGTTCAAATCTCCTTAACCTTGGTTGGATTCAAATCCAAGGTTTGAATTGGAGAGACATACTGGTTGTGATCTCCTTGGCGATCCCCTCTTATGTGATTGCTGCCGCTTTGATGTTTTCTTTTGGTCTCATCCTAGGTGAACATCAGGAAGGGGAATCTATCGGTCCAATTTTCTTTCTGATTGCATTCATCCCGCTGTGGTTTGCAGCTCCGATCGCGAGTGACCTGAACGGTTTCCTGGCCGTAATCTTGAGCATATTACCCATCACCTCTCTAATGACAGTGGGCTTCAGGACGATGTTCATGCAAATCCCTCTTTGGCAGGTTTTTGCTGGCCTGGTTTTCCAAATTTTTTGTGTAATTGGTGCTATATGGTTAGCAGTCCGCACATTTCAAATCGGGATGTTGCGATATGGCAAACGTATTCGATTAAATGAGTTATTCTATCGGAAGAAAGCCACTCTTGGTGAGGAGCTATGATGAGGAAGACTATTGAGATCATACGCTACGAATTAGTCAGCGCATTCAGAAGACTTTCATACCTCTTTCTTGCCTTTGGGATTCCCCTCCTGGCGATCATTGCATTTGCAGGTTTCTCATTTATAAAGAGCAGCCGATCCTCTGGCGAAAATTCTGAATCAAATCAGGAGGAAAATGAATTAGTAACGGAGGGATATATTGATAATTCGGGATTAATTGATTTTATTCCCCAGGATTTACCGGAGAATATACTAGTATCTTTTTCAAGTGAATCTGAAGCCCAATCTGCCTTAGATAGCGGGATAATTGAGGCTTTTTACATCATCCCTGCTGACTACATTGAATCAGGACAGCTGATTTATATACATCCCACGAGCAATCCTATCGCGGAAGGTGGTCAGAATTGGATTATGAGATGGACCTTGTTGGTAAATATGCTTGAGGGTGATATGAAGGTCGCGTCTAATATTTGGTTCCCAGCAGATTTTAATAGGCGAAATCTTTCTCTTGAACAATCCACAACTGGTAATGCTTCTGAAGGTTGCACCTCACCGGGTTTTGGATGCGAATCAAACCTGCTTATCCAGCTTTTACCTCTTGGGCTGATGCTTGTTATCTATATATCAATAATTACTGGGGGAAGTTATCTGCTTCGTATAATCAGCAGTGAGAAGGATTCCAGAGTTATGGAATTATTGATCCTTTCAGCTTCACCCCCGCCAATTATTGACTGGAAAGGTATTTAGCTATTGTATATTGGGTTTGCTTCAAGTGATGGCTTGGTTTGGAGCAGTTTTTCTGATTTTCAGGATCGGTGGAACCACATTAAACATACCACAAGGATTTACTTTGCCGATCTCACTTTTAGGTTGGGGTTTGATTTATTTCATTTTGGGTTTCGCAGTTTATGCAAGTCTAATGGCTGGAGCAGGAGCATTAACTCCAAAACTAAGCCAATACACTTCAGTTTATTTTATAGTTTCAATACCTTTGTTTGTAAGCTATTTCTTCTCATTGATGTTATTGGGCAAACCTCATTCTACATTAGCGGTCGGACTAAGCCTCTTTCCATTGTCTGCACCTGTTATGATGATCACACGGTTGACAGTCGGTGGTGTTCCCATTTGGCAGCCCTTGATCTCAGCTGGCTTGACTCTCGCTATGGCAATCTTGATAATCCGTGCTATAGCCAGGATGTTCCATGCTCAAATACTTCTCTCCGGACAACCATTTTCAGTTTCACGGTATATTAATGTCCTCTTCCGAACCTCATAAGCCACGCGAGAAATGTCTTTGAAAGGATCTGTTTTCAATATTAGAATATAGGACTGCATGCAATCCTCAGCTGGGAATATTTTCATGATAATCTTGGATCATCTATTAGGCACTTGGTATATGATTAATTAATGTATGTTATCGACAGAGACAAACTATAGAACAACTACAACCGATTTATTATCAGGAAGGAGTATTCGATGAATCCGGTCGAGGTATCACATATAGCTAAATCATTCGGAAGTACCCATGCTGTACGAGATGTGTCTTTTGAAGTGGAACAGGGAGAGATATTCGGTCTACTGGGTCCAAATGGAGCTGGAAAAACAACTACTATTCGTGTGATGTTGGACATATTTAAACCCGATAGCGGAACTGTTTCAATGCTTGGTGGACCGATGAATGAAGAAAAGAAGGATTACATTGGCTATATGCCTGAAGAGCGGGGGTTGTATCAAGATATAACCCTCGAGAGGTGTTTGGTATACCTGGCTACACTCAAAGGACTTCCAGCCAGTGAAGCGCGACATCGATTGCAGGATCATCTGGATAGATTTGACTTGTTGCCTCACAAGAATAAGAAAATCAAAGAATTAAGTAAAGGCATGCAACAGAAGGCACAGATCATTGCGGCGATTTTACACCAACCAAAATTAATTATTATCGATGAACCATTCACATCACTGGACCCAATAAATACTCAATTGGTGAAGGATTTGATGCGGGAACTTCACAATCAAGGTGTGACACTTATCATGTCTACTCACCAGATGCATCAGGTAGAGGAATTGTGTGACCGAATACTGCTCATTGATGAAGGGTTGAATGTTCTCTATGGAAATCTGGAACAAATCCGTCGAGAATATGCTGGTAACGCGGTGTTGGTGCGTACCAATGGTGAGATTCCAGATTTGCCGTTAGTGCAAAGTACAATCCAACATAATAGTGCCACTAAATTGATTCTCACAGAGGGTTCAACCCCACAAGACGTATTAAATGCTTTAGTGGCTCGCGATGTCCCAATCGAGAAGTTCGAAATTGCTCTTCCCAACCTAGATGAAATCTTTATCAAGGTAGTGAAAGAAGGAAATCAATTATCGCGAAGCTAGGGAAATATCAATACTCCTGATACAGAGTTGAATTCCCCCATTAATACTCTCGGGGATAAAAATTTCAGTTGATATGAGGATTAAAAAAATCAATTTCGGGAGTGATTAATTGGTGGTTTCGCATAGCCACTTGATATTTATAGCTCTTTGGCTTTCGAAATCGAGATCGCAGATTTAAAACTCTCCATAGCGTTCCACTTCGAATACAAATATCGTCGCCCCACCAACATTAACGGGTACAGGGCTAGGAAAGGGAATCGTTCCTGTTTCTACAGGAGTCGAGACGTAATCAACCCTTTTATTGCAGCTAGTACTTAATGCTTCAACTGCTGCACTTTCCTGACCTTTGGAAAGACCGATCAGCAATGTTAGATTGCGGCGTCCTAAGAATCCTCCATGGCTAGGTATATGGGTGACTGGAAATCCCAGCTTGGTCAATGCACTTAGGGCATTTTCCAAATCACGTTCTTGAATTATCGCAGTGAGCAACCGATCAACTTGGCGTTGCACTCCAGATTGCATGCGAATCATATCCGACCAATTAGCGATATCGCTCGTCAGAGCAGCGTCAACCTCAGAAACCAGCTGGTTATATATATCATTACTGATTACGCCATCTTTCAACAATGAAATTAAAGTACTACGTTGAGCTTGTAACGATTCACGTCGAGCATCTTCCATCTCTTCTGCTTCAAGTTCTGGATGGTTTCTGAGAACTTCTTTGGTCGCATCGACTAAGGCTTGACTATGTTGAGCCATCGCCGGTGAAATCGTCTGCCAAGTGTGTTCTGAGATCAATCCGTTCTGGCGCATATTAGCCAGGTGATCGTATGAGGCCTGGGTTGCTACCGCACGCGCATGGCGCCGCTCGTACTCCTCCTTGATAGAACTGCGCTCAGCTATCCCCAAACGGCGCACAAGGGGTCCAATCGTAAGACCTTGTACCAATAAGGTAAAGATGACAACACCAAAGGTCATGACTTGAAGCTGGCTGCGCGCTTCCCCTAGTGCCAACGAGAGACTTAACGCCAATGCCAGCGAGATCGCGCCCCGCAAGCCTCCCCAATTAAGGACATGCTGCCAGCGAAGGGGGATATCACGTCCTACCCAAGCGAGTCCATATATGGTTACAGCACGGGCGATCAGTACGGCGATAATGGCGATGGCGATCACTTGCCATGAAGCGAAAAGAAAAGATAACTCAATCTGCAAACCGATCAGCAAGAATATGAACGAGTTAGCCAGAAAAGATATGTATTCCCAAAAATTGAATAAGACATTTTTTGTTGTGGGTGACATTCCAGCAGGTCCAGTACTACCTGCTACCAGACCCGCCCCTACAACTGCCAGGATTCCGCTGACGTGGAATACTTCTTCAGCGATAAGAAAAGATCCGTAAGCTAGAATGGTTGTTAAGGTGATTTCAATTAGATAATCATCGATACGGTTGATGAGTTGTGAGATTAACGCTCCCAAGATTAAACCAACTACGATACCCCCGCCAGCGATGCGGATGAAATCTATCACACTGGTTAGAAGATTGAATTCAGTTTCACCGATGGCGATGGATACTACCAAACCGAATAAAACAATTGAAGTTCCATCATTGAGTAAGCTCTCACCTTCGAGTAAAACTTCCAACCTCTTAGGAACACCAATTGTCCGGAAAAGAGCGATCACTGCAACTGGATCGATTGCAGCGACTATAGCCCCAAAAACAAGAGCAAAAATCAATGGAATTCCTGTCCCCCAACTGACGAGAGCGCCCACAATGGCCATTGTCAGAATGACACCAGGAATCGCAAATGTTAGGATCGGGATAATATCTTTCCTTAAATCATTGATGTTGAGGTGGAAAGCCGCTTCAAACAACAAAGGTGGAACCAACAGACCAAAGATCAAACTCGGTGGAATATTGATATCGACTTGAGGGATCAGCGTGAGCAACAAACCGATCACAACTAATCCCAGAGTATAGGGAACACGCAACCATCGGGCAGCAATAGCTACTAATATGGCAATGAATAATAAAATGATGACAATTTGTTCTATAAGTATTATTGAATCTTCCCCCTCAATAAAAATGGTTCCCTCAACGGGTTCACTTTCTATCGTTGAATCGGTCTGATCTGAGGGAACCTCGGTAGCAGCCTGCTCAGAGCCCTGTGTTACGGGACCGAAACTTAACGATGTGCAGCTCACCAGCAAACTAACCATCATTAATGGCACAAGAATTATCAGAGAAATTCGATTGGCTGAATAAATTTTTCTTAGCATTTTATTCCAGGGATACAATACGCGGCTCTGGATCCTCGACCGTGATTATCTGACCATCTGGGAACACTACCTGAGTTTTTTCTGCGCTCCGCAATATTGTGAGACCACGATATTTTACTGTAACTGGCCAAGGAAAAGGGTTAATGCCCGCCAGACCAACCTTATGATGTGAAATTAGTCGTACACCTAGGACCGTTAAGAATAATCCCAATGGGGCTAACCCCCATAATGCATTGGTTTCACCGAAACCCTTACCTGTCTCTGCTTGGTAGTATTGACGAAAATCCCCTTCTTCTTTAAGAGTTTGAATTGTTGCTTCCATGATCCTGGTCACTAATTCAGCAGATTCTTCTCTGTAACCATAGGATATTAATCCTTCGCCGATTAGAGTACACCAGGGAAGGTATACAGCCCGGCACGAAATGATCTCTGGGTAATTTTCGTAATCCGGGCAAGCGGGCATGCCATAAGACCTCCAATACATCTGTGGGTTAGTGATGACATTTTTGACCATGTCATGAGCGCGTTGATTTGATGGGATACCTGCCCACAATGGCAATAAAGTGGTGAGATCATGGCGTGAAAGACCTGCGCTGGAGATGCTCAAATAGTCTTCGCTATCTAAACCGGACACCTCAATATACTCGATCTCGGTGTATGTCTTTTCACTGGTAGCAGTACCCCATCCTGGAAACCAGAGAATCCTATCCGATCCAATTCGCTCTACCTTGTGTTTGCCAGAATGGCTGACTCCGTGAATGATTATTTGTGGTTTTCTGGTGGTTTCCTGGGCAACTCTAATCCTGATCACCAAACGGTAAGGTTGGTTGAATTTTTCATTAACATATATAGATCCTGAACCCGTGATATCCCCAATAATTTCTTGATTTGAGGAAATATGGGTATCCCGGTCCCAGTACAAATATGTGCTATCTTGCTCATCCCAGGCTGCTTCAACAGCTGCATGCAGATTTTCAGCATGATTCACCAAATTTGGAATATGGTCATCATGATTCAAAACTTTGGCGATACGAATTAAGATTTGACATTCTTGATATAGGAAGGCACACAGAGAAGGGCTCTCTGCAGTTGTTATATCAATTCCTTGTGCCCAAGGTTGCCACCTAGAAAAGATAGGGTGGTCCTCGAAACCTGCTTGAATCGGGTGATCCCACTCGGATATTCCATCTGCATCTCGGTCATGCTGTGAAGAAAACCAAGATAAAACGAATTCCAATAAAGGTGGAAAGACCTTACGAAGAAAATCCTTGTCTTCATTAACCTGGTAAATTCTCCAGGCTAAGCTGGCAAGCATTGGTGTGGCCAGCTGGTTGGTTAATTGTCCCCCCAAGCCTGGTTTCCAATCGAATTCTCCCCCTTCATTTCTTCTCTCTAAGAAGTTGGAAAGTAATCCTTCACAAACCTTGGGTGCGGAAGGAAGGATTAAATCAGAAAGGTAATATGAGTCGAGAGGTGTCTGACCGTTCCATAGGGGACCATAATCACTGCCATCAAGGCGAAAAGAATGCCCATTATCGGGATTACGAACCGCAACAAGGGAGATTTCTGGTAGATAAGATGTCGGACTCATCAATAACCCTAAAGCTTTGTTTTGGGTCAAGGCAAATGCTGTATCCCAATCTGAATTACCGCTGTGGATTTCCACCTGTCCAGCATTTTGGAGTTCTATTCGCGCAATTTCAGCTTCCCAATTAAATGCTGCAATTTCCCTGGCTAGCCTAAATGATTCATCTTCTGTGCTAAGGGCTGCTTGACACCAAATAAATTGGCGAGATTTGTCCGGAGGAAGATCCAATCCAAATACAAGTGCCGGATAAGGACTATCTACTGTAGATGCACCACCCGTAATAAACGCTACAGGAATTAAATCTCCAGAGGAACCAACGAGAATTGGTACATCCTCGATTAAGTTGGGTGCCATTCGATGGTCACCCTTTCCTGGGGTTAACATCGCAACCCATTCGAATCGAATTTGTCTATTCCGAGAGCTGGAGTTTGTTATTCGTATTCTTCCAGCAATTGCGTTAGATCCAGGCACCCAATTCTCAGAGGTAATATTTATCTCATCAATTGGATCATAAGTTATCTTGAAGAAATTTGGATAATAGCATCGAATAATCGGCGGTCTGGAAAATTGCCTTGGATCTGAAATGCTGTTCTGCGATTCGACAAACCGTGGAAAAAGGCGTACTTTCGGCGCGCGTAATCCATACGTGGTCTCGAGGGCTAAAGCTGGAGGCTCGCCATTTTTCAGTTTGAGTTCCCAAATTTGGTCATCGACATAATTTGTGGTCGATAATCTTGCATCTGCAGCGATTGTTAACGATATGGGATTATCGGAGTCAATGTTTATTTCTCGCATTTAATCATACTGCCTGTAATGCCCTTCGTTTACATAGTTGGTTAATTCGGTGACACTTAATCGGTCGAGCCCTAATTTCTTGAGCGTTCGACCTCGCCGCCAGTAATCAGTTCTGTGGATGATACAAGCTAGCCGAATAACACTTTCCATTCCGCGCACTGAAACTCCATACCGCTGAGCCATCGAGGCAATTGGAACCAAGCTCATGGGAACATCTTCGAATATGTAGCGGTGATTTAGCGAGATTGGGGCTTTAATTCCATAATATCCAGGTTGATTGTGGATTGCTTCATGAAGGTTTTCACCGGAAGTTGTATAGGCCATTTGAAGCCAATCCATAGCGGATTGGGCGCGAATCCCTAATGCAGCAGCAACAGTTACCCGCTCTCTATCCAACACTTCTAGCAAACGTGCTACTGATGGAGTGACTCCATCGATGTAGAACTGAAAATCACCATGAGTTGCCTCGATCCATCCCGCGTTGAGCAGAGTGAGGGCTGGGTGAAAAATAGCCCCCATATTGTTCAATCCGGTATGTAAAACATTTATTCCATCGATATATTGAGGATAAGCAGGGTGAATTGCTTCGAGGACCTGATCTGTACAATTGCCAGGGAGTGAGGCCAGGGGAACGGCATCTTTGATGCGGAATATGCGTGCTTGGGCAGGTCCATCAGATCGACTTGCATAAATGAAGGTCTCGGCTTCTGAAATAATGACATCTGCTTCACAGCCCAAATCGCGAATTATCTTATCGAATTCTAGCGCTCCGCAGGTACGTCCAGGGTGTAAAACCACAATCTGTCCATCGTGAAAAAATGGGGTAGCAATACGAGCTATATCCGCATGAGCTGATGATGGCACAACCACCATGATCAAATCGGTTTCGTTTATCGCTTCTTCAATTTCAGATGTGACAATATTCAGTTCACCGAAACCATGTGGTCCACCATCTTTGCTTTCTAATTCAATCCCGCCGCGAGCTTTGATTGCTGCAATATGTTCTGGCGAACGATTGTACAAATTAACTTGAAATCCCATAATTGCCAAGTGTGCTGCCATCGCTTTCCCCCCATTCCCTGCGCCAATCACAGCATATCGTGTTGATGCGTTCATGCACCCTCCTTTTTCAATTACTTTCGAAAATTCAGTGTTTTACTTATAATTTCCACGAATCAATCTGCTAACAATTGTCTAATGGAGCCTAGTCGTTGCTCTTCTGTTATTGGATTACCAGCATTGTCAGTCGCTTGGCACATTCCCCCGATAATCCTAGTATTAATCTTCCCTCGCGCAAATGTATTATTTCTGAGTTGGGACGCATCGAGAATTCCTACTTCAACAGCTTTGGTCAAATTCTCGGGATCGGTGAATGGATCAATTGCTGATGGTCCAGCAAGATCCCGAATAGCTTGCAGAGTGAACTGGGCTTGAGCTATAAGTTGCTGAGTTCGCTCTTTAATAATTGGATCAGCGCGCATATCCGGTTGCCCCGTCAGAGCATTATCAATCGCTCGCCGGGCCAGCTTACTGGCTTCCAATATGTCGCTTGCAGTCGCTGCATGATCGGCTTCCGTATGTCCAACGATGTGGATTATATGAGGATTGATAGCCATTTGTAGATATATGCTGGCTACTAGATGTGCGCGGGCGGAATCAATATCAATAGGATAACTGAGTAAACCTGTTCTAGTCTGGCGCCAAATTCGAAAATTCTCATCTGCTAATGGAGAAATCATCTCCAGGATGGCGAGCATTTTTGCTAGGTCCATCGCATCGCTTAATCCTGGTGGGCTGTTGAACATCAGTTGAGCGATGTAGTCGCTAACCCCAAACGCTTTCGCATTATGGGCGCATAAGTATGCAGAAACAACGAAAACGACATCAGGAGCATCTCGCATACCCCAATGATGGGGTTCATTGAGTTCAACAGGGATATTCCTTTTACCGTACCAGTGCATAACCCTTTGGTGTTCTCGGATCGATCCGGCTAGATCCCAAGGCCCACGACCATCCATTTGGTTAAACCAAAATAGTGGAATTGCGCACCAGGCTATATGGATGGTATCGACATACATTTGGGCAAGTTCGATAAAATCGTCAGTCCCGGAGTAGGTTCTCATTAAGGGGAAATTTCCGCGTTGACTAGCGGAAAAGAGCTCTCGATAATCTCCAGCTGATCGGACTGGTACACCGCCTGCACCTCTTTGACGAGGGTCTTGTCGCTCAGGATGGAAAAAATTCGCTTGAGCATCTTGGTCGATGCCTAATGAGATCACATCTATGGCTTGAGATTCAGCGATTTCAGTTATTCCTCGCAGAGTTGCCTCCATAGTGGGGAGTCCAAAATGGTGGCGAAGTAGTGGAAAGGGATGTTTCCATTTGATTCTCTCGACTGTTGTTTGGGGGAAATCAGATTTTCTTGGAGAAGAAAGAGTTTGACCTTTTAGGTAACTCAATACAATCTCGGATGGTTCACCCCCTTCAAACGTTTTTTCGAAGAATCCTATTGCTTTGGCTCGATCTACTACTGGTGGGGTGCCTCCGAATGCGAAACGGACCCCATTACTCCTGAGGTCATCTGCATCTTCAGCGAATTGACCTAATAAGCGTTCTCCGGTATCGGGCGTCAATCGGTAGGAGACAGCCACAAGATCGGCTTGTTCACTCTTCGCGGCATCTAAAACCTCGTCAATTGGTACTGCTGGACCAAGAAAAACTGTCCTCCACCCGGCTGTCTCCGCCAATCGGAGGAAGTTCATGATCCCAGCCACATGGACACATTCCCCAAGAGCAGCGGCTACAACTGTTTTACCCGACTGTGACATTATGTTTATCGAGACCAACTTTATTGTTAGTTATGAATCTTTCCTGAATAATAAATACTTAGCACTCAAATTATTCTGCCGAGGAACGATTTGATTTATCTCTTTGTCCGGAAAAATTGGTTATCGGTGGTTTTTTCTAAATAAAGGGACGGCTTTAGATGCCTTTGCCCTTAAGGGTAAGTGAAAAGGCTTAGGGAACCAAGTTCAATGGTTATGCGTCTTTTGACTGGTAGTGATTGCGCAATTCATTCTATCACAATGTACTGATTATCATTTGCCTTAATGATAACTAAGAGATTGGGACGAGAAAAATGTGCATGTTATAATTTTTCGGCTTATCCGATGAGCATAATTTACGGTGACCGATAAATTTCGAGTGTGGAGGATAGATGAGTAGTGAAGATGCCCTGATTAGGGGAAAATATTTTGAAGAATTCGAAGTTGACATGACAATAGTTAGTCCTGGGCGGACAATAACGGAAAGTGATATCGTTACATTCGCCGGGCTCTCCGGGGATTACACTCAAATTCACACCGATGCGGAATTCAGCAAGGCAACCCCTGTCGGTAGACGTGTGGCGCACGGTATGCTAGGAATAGCGGTCGCATCTGGGTTAGCAGCTCGTACCGGTGTTCTCGAAGGAACTGCAATCGCGTTGCGTGAAATCAATGAATGGAAATTCATTAAGCCAATTTTTATTGGTGATACTGTTCATGTGTTGTTGAAAGTTAACGAGGTTAAAGGATTACCGCGATTGGGTGGAGGAGCGGTCTCCATCGAAGTCAGAGTAATCAACCAAAATGATGAAACATTGATGAAAGGAATCTGGAAAGTTTTAATGGCTTCCCGACCAGAGTAACATAATGTCTCCTTCCGCTTCAAATTATCCACCTGAAGATGATCAAACACCCAGTAAATCCGCAGATTCTGTCTCGGAAGGTGACCGGGAAATTATTGCCAACCATTCTGTGTCTGATCTGAATCCTTTGGAAAATGAAGCTGAATCTAATGAGAATGATGCAGAGCATAAATCTCCACCGGACCCTATTGAAGCGGACCAAGTTGAAAGAGGGAATAAACCTCGCTCTGATGATAGTGATCACCTCAATCCAGAGATAAATAAGAATCTAGAAAATGGGGACATGAATGACTCTTTCAATATCAGCTCCACTCATTCTGCCAGAGGTTGGTATAACACTGATCAGGATCATGATCATGATATTCACCCTCACCAGGATCGTGAAGATCCTAACCCATTAGATGAGGCAATTACGGGGGATACTCAGCCGGTAAAACTATCGCCCTCCCAACTTCCGTCACCAATCCATGCTGCAGCTGCAGATCAGAACCTCTCCAATGAACCTGGGGTAATACCTCTCCCTAACCGTGTTAATCAGGTCGATGAAAATGCTACCCAGGTTACACCCTCATCTTATAGATCGTCAACATTGAGGAGACAAGACCCAATTCCGCTTCCATATCAGAAATCCTATAAACCTGCAGAATCTCCATCTAAGAGCCAGGAGATTAACTGGCAACGTGGATTGGGATGTTTGCTGAGGTTATCGGTAGCTGGATTGTTTCTAATGGTAATTATTGGTTTGATCGGGACTTCAATTTTGCTGTTTCAGTATTATCGGATTGCTGCAACATTACCTCCTGTTGATGACCTTCGCCAGAAAGCTGCGCAATTTGAAACCACACGTATCCTTGATCGGAATGGCAACACTCTTTATGAGATCTTAGACCCCACCGCCGGTAGGCGATCGTTTGTCAGCCTGGATAGAATATCACCATACTTGGTGGCAGCAATTGTCGCAACAGAGGATAAAGGGTTTTATAGCCATCCAGGATTTGATGTGACCGCCATTGGTCGGGCATTCCTCCAGAATTATCAGGGAGGTGAGACTGTGTCAGGTGCATCTACCATAACTCAACAATTAGCCCGAATGCTGCTCTTCTCACCCGAAGAGCGCACTGAGCTCTCATATACTCGTAAGGTTCGCGAAGCGATTTTAGCCGCAGAAATAACCAGACGCTATACAAAAGATGAGATTCTCGAGCTCTACATAAATGATATTTACTTCGGAAATTTGGCATACGGCGTAGAAGCGGCAGCCCAAACTTACTTCCGCACCTCTGCAGATAAATTGACATTAGCACAAGCAGCTTTTTTAGCAGGATTAGTCCAGGCGCCATCAGTTTATGATGTTTATACCAATCGAGATGTCACTTTACATCGATTGGAACAGGTCTTGTTCTTGATGTATCAGGTCAGCCAAGAGCAGAATTGTATTTATGTGAGCAATAGTCAGCAAAAAATTTGTGTAGATGCCTTGGTAGTGGCTGATGCAGTTGATGAATTGGATCAATATAGTTTTAAGTCCCCAGATATCGAAATTCGTTACCCGCATTGGGTGAATTACATCAGAGCGTTGTTGGAATCCCAATTTGACGCGCAAACTATCTACCGGTCAGGTTTCTCAGTTTACACAACACTCGATCCGGGTTTGCAGGAGCTTGCTGAAGATGTTGTTGCGAAGCAAATAGCGGTCTTAGAAGACCGAAACGCGAGCGATGGCGCATTAATCGCTATCCGCCCAAATACCGGTGAAATTTTAGCGATGGTTGGATCAGCAGATTTTTACAACGATGAGATCGATGGTCAGGTGAATATGGCGATCAGCCCTCGTCAACCGGGTTCATCGATTAAACCGTTAACTTATATTGCTGCATTTGAGAAGGGCTGGACGCCAGGCACTTTAATTTGGGATGTGCCTTCTGAGTTTCCACCATCTGGTGATCCAAGCGACCCCCGTCCACCATACAAGCCCATCAATTATGATGATCGTTTTCATGGACCCGTAACGGTGAGATCTGCCTTAGCCAATTCATACAATGTCCCAGCTGTTAAGACACTGGATTTCGTCGGGATATACGATAATCTCGAGACACCTAATGAGGATGGATTGATATCGTTTGCCCAAAGGTTAGGTATATCAACTTTAACCAGGGATGATTATGGTCTATCATTGACTCTCGGAGGAGGAGAGGTGACTCTTCTCGATCTAACTGGGGCATATGCTACCTTTGCCAATGGTGGGCTGCGAGTACCGCCAGTTGCGATCACAAAAATTGTTGATTTCAATGGAGACACAGTTTACCAATACACATCACCTCCAGGAGATCAGGTTGTTAGACCGGAACACGCCTATCTCATATCATCCATCCTTTCGGATAACGAAGCAAGAACGCCAGCGTTCGGACCTAATTCTGTGCTCAATCTTCCCTTCAATTCAGCCGCCAAGACTGGCACTACAAATGATTTTCGTGATAATTGGACTCTTGGATATATCCCTGAATTAGCCGTCGGGGTCTGGGTAGGAAATGCTGATTATACACCGATGCAAAATATTAGCGGATTGACAGGGGCGGCACCAATGTGGGCAGAATATATGGTTGAAGCTGAACAACGGGTGACCGGAGGAAATCCCACACCATTCATTCGACCTGCTGGAATCGTTGAGAGGATCATTTGTGCTGTCTCTGGAACTGAACCGTCGAATAAATGCCCACTTCAAACAAGTGAACTATTTGCTGCGGATCAGCCACCATTACCTAAGTCGCAGGATTTATGGAAAAAAGTCGTGGTTGATACATGGACAGGTCTGGAAGCCTCCCCTGCCTGTGAAAAATTTACCGATGAAAAACTGGCTGCGAATGTCACGGATACATGGGCAATACGGTGGTTGAAGAATGACTCAAATGGACAAGAATGGGCTAAGCAGAATGGTTTCTCAAGACCACTCTTCTTCGTACCTAAACGGAGATGCACAGCCGAGGATCCCAGACCGCTATTGCAGTTCACTTCCCCTAGGGATGGGGACAGGATCATCAGTAGTCCGTTGGAGATTTTTGGTCAAGCAGGTGCTACTGCAGATTTTGAATCTTATCGCTTAGAGTATGGCTTAGGCAGTGATCCGGTGAAATGGGAGTTGCTCAAGAAAGATGGCATACCGGTGAATGAACCTGGAAAGCTATTCGAGTGGGATTTGAAAGAACTAAAAGCTGGGGAAGTAATTATCCGTTTATTCCTGCGCAGTGTGCATGAGACCTATGCAGAAATAAAAATGAGTCTGAATTTACAGGTTCCTACACCAACCCCAACTCCAACGCCAACGTATACACCGACACCGACCTACACTCCCACGCCAACATTTACCTCCACACCAACCCCAACCGTGACTCCTACTATTACGCCAACACCGACCATTACACCCACTCAACCGAATACACAAACCCCATCTCCAACTCCGATCAATCCATTTTGGACGCCACCGCCGCTCACTACAACTAACCCATAAAAAAATTCCCGCCAAGTGGCGGGAATTTTTTTTATATTTGTAAAAGTTTGAATAATCTCACTCCTCAGTTTCGGTGATTGCAGCCGGTGGGGGTTGAACAGCGCCAACTTGACCGAAAAGGTGAGCACCGACTGCGAGTATATATACTGTACCTAAGGCATAAACAACCCAGCCGATGATCCAGCCAATGCAAGGAATAATAGATAAAACAGATCCGACAATCCCTATGATCAAACTGACGACAATTCCGCCAACGATAAAAATCAACCAGGCGGTGAGGTATTGCCCAGTGTTTGCAGATATGATTCTAAATATCTCGCGAATTTCGAAACAAGAACCAAAATTTCCTTTACGGGCGAAGTTGATATACATTGCGGGGAGATAAAAGCTCAGCAATAACATGTATATTGCCAGTAAACAGATCAGAAATATGTTGACTCCGGCAAATACTGAGAAAAATGAATCCGACAAATCCGAACCTTCCAACGCCAAGGGTATGGCGAGTAAACCTAATGGCAAGCAGGCAATTATTATTGCAGGAAGACCGTAAATAAAACCCGCAGCCCATACCAGAAACCCCTTTACGAATTTATCACCAAATTCCTTCCAATCCGGTAATGGAAGTGAGACTCCATCTGATACATTGCGAACGATGTCGACGGTATAACCAGTAAACGCGAAATTCAGAATAGGGATCGCATTCACAATCGCGCCGATGAATAATTTCGAAAGCCATTCATCATCTTCAAAAGGGTAAGAAAACGATTTGCCGATATCCATGATGCACTCTCCTTTGTGTCTATGTTGGATAGGTTATGAATTAAGTATATTTGTTTTTCCGAAAAAAGCAACTGATAAATGCATAAAAACATGTAGTAAATAATCATTACCCATATCATAGGATAAGAACACCAAAGTTAGGTACAAGTTACTTATTCGAAATAAACTTTAGGGGAACCCTTAGGATAATCACGCAAAAGGGATTATTATTCAAGGATGTATTCGATCACAGCAAACGCAATTGGGCAGGGGATTCTGTGAGGGGATCGATGTCTAAGAGAGCGTCCAGATTGTTTGGTGAAAGAGCAGGAGAATCCATTAGATGACGTATGTGGCGATATTTAAGAAATCGCCATCCTATCTCAATTTCTTCCTTCAGGTATGGATTGTGACGCAGCTTATATAATACGAGATTGGCGCGCGCTCCCGGTAACACAATTATAGATTTATCGGCCGGGTATTTTCTATTAAAAACAATTTCCCCGATAGCAGCTGAGGCAATTACGAAGAAAACAAGATGTACATGCTGATTCGCATCAGTCCAAATAATTGCGTCCTCATCGAGAGCTGAAAACCCAAGTTGGTCACCCAATGCAACAAGATCGCTGCGCATAGCCAGTATTTCTGGGTCGCGAACCGTCTGTTTATCCTGAGCTCGAAGAGTCAATTTTGTCAATAAATCTTCCTCACTATATGACTCGATGCACGTATATATCAGATCAGATGAAGGGGTCATTAATCCAGGAAACTTAGAGCATATATGTTCATCAATTTGAAAATGAGAGCAGCCAGGATTATCCATTAAGTAGTTGTACACCATAGATTCGACCCGATCAGATAGTGAACTTAATGGTTTTAATAAATCTTGATGCCAGAATTTACTGGTTTCTAGGGATTTCTCACTGCCACCATATCGGATGAAACCGTTCCTGAAAGATAAAGTTTCATCGATCAGCGAATGGATGTGGCTGTATTCATCACCAGGATTGATTGGGTCTCCACCTGCTAAAGCAAAATTGTCAACGATTGTTCTTAGAGCATTGGAATACAATGTGAGGTAAGGAGCAGGTTCACCTCGCTGCTTTAAAAGCATAATTCCATTCGATACGATCAGCTTCTCTAAGTTTTTCGTTTTTCCAGAGGCTCTGACGTCATCATTGTTGTCTTGTTCCCAGCGAATTTGGGCTATACTGCTCTCTGCTCGTATGGCCATACCTTTTAAAGTGAATCCAGTACTCGCGGCAGGAACAAGGGAGGCAGAAAGATAGTGAGGTTCTGCTTCACCAATTAAACCAAAGATAGGAATTCCTGAAGGTAGGTGATCACCCAAAGTATTGAATACATGATTCAAAGCAGAGCTGTACCAGGCCCAATCATAACGTTGTCGTTGGAAAACTGATTTGAAGGATTCAATTGATTCATGCCCCCACATCCAGCCTGCCCATAAAGCAGATAAAGTCCAATACGCTTGGTTATGCCGGGGAAAAGCGGTTATTATGGCATCAAAAGATAAATTTCGATGTTCAGTTGAAGATGAAATGTCTTGGATTAGTTCTCGAAATGGTCCTTCATATAGAGTTACTCCGTGGTTACCTTCAGGGAACTGCGGGTAAATCGTAAATGGTACCGGAGATCCCATACCGCCAAGCAGGTCAGCTGCTTCTTCGAGAGCTAACCAAATATTATTTTCACGAAAACGCGGTGATACGGATAATTGTTTTGGCCGAGCCCGACCTGATGGATAAGTCCAGAGATTATTTCCTTTGTCGAGAGCACTCAATACTAATGCGATCAAACTCCTTTGCCGTATAACAAGGTTTGGTTGTGAATTTCTTTGTAAAGCTAATAGACTTTCTATGCGGTTGATCAGCGTAACTAGAGCGTATAACGCACGTGGCAAATAGACAGATAATGCACCCTCCACATGAAGTCGATTTGGATCACCTCCACGAGCGATCCTTTCGACAACTCTCATTTTATGTAAAGAGGAAGCACTGAAACTACTAGCGAGGTTAATGTCAGATTGAGTGACAGGGTGTTCTCCCGAGTCACCACAATAATCGCACTCATAAATCTTTGCAAATGGTGAGGTACTGTTGCGCTCCCAGATAAATGCACGTGCCATCACAGATTGACCGCATTGGACACAAGTCGTCATATACAGCTGCTGAAGGTGTATCTCAAGCCTTTCATTGCCTATCCTTGTTGAAGCTAATTCCGCCAGCGCAGCACTCAGATCTTCACCCTTTGGAGGATTGGCAGATAATTCTATGAGGAACCTGGCGATAGGATTATTCGCGCTGACGAGAATCTTGTTGTTAGCTCGGGCTACTTCAACAGCAAGGGCCGGTTGTGCTCCGAATGGATCGAGCACTAAACCTCCCCTCGGTAGATTGTCACTTAACCAAGTAGATGCAATACCTTGAGGGATGGGTGGCAGATATCGCGACAGAAGACCCACACTGACTGCTGGTTTTCCAGATATATATACCGATTTTTCATCCATTAGTGTTTTCCAACTTTAGTATAATGGTATTTTTGTGAAATTCAACCCATCCCTAAAGTTAAGGACTGTGCGAATAATTGATTTTCCACGGTTACCCGTAAAACCGGGTAATTGATTATGAGATAATGGAGCATGCTCGAATAGATTTGCCACAACTTGTGAAGTCGATAATATTGAATAAAGTATCAAACTTTCAGGCACAGCTTGACATATTGGAATGCAGCTGGTTGAATAGTTTGGGGCGGGATCAGCCTCGCAGTTATCAATGAAGTTTGGGTTACCATCCGGCAATTCGTTAAAGTTAATTCATTGATCCATCAGGTTCTACAACTTATTATGCATATCAAGATTATTCTTCTGTACCATAGCATTCAGGAGTAATGGGACTGTGATACAATTATTGCCGTTAGGGGACAGGGTGGACAACGTAAGAATAATATTTTAATAACCACTCCTCGAATTCCAAGGATAATCAGGCAAGAGGAGAGGTTAATTTTTTATCATCTGGGGAGACCATGAGATGAATTTCAATTTGAAGGGTTTGCTTTTCTTTTCAGTTCTATTATTAAGTTTGATATTCATTCCCGCACAGGTTTTTGGAATGGATAATGACCTTAGTAAGGAAGATTTCGAAGCTAAATTTGATGTTTTAAATACTCCAAGAGATTGGGAAACTGATGTTGTAGATTCTGACGCTGGAGCTTCAGCTTCTTTGGCATTGAGCAATTCAGGACAACCAGGAATAAGCTATATTGGAGATATCGATAGTTCAGCGATACCCCCTACAGCACAATTAAAATATGCCAAACTTAGTGGAAGCATGTGGCAGCCCAATCGAGCTATAGAGGTAGCTGCAAGCAATACTGACAATTCACTGCAGATCGATTCGAGTGGAAAACCGCATATCAGTTACTATGCCCACCTTGGGAGAGCTTTACGTTATATTGTGTTCGAAAATGAGGAGTGGAAGAATTCGACTGTAGCTGAAAATTCTCAGAAAGATACCGGAATTTATAATTCCCTGCAATTGACCTCCGGGGGAAAACCTCGAATCGCATACTGGGATGCGGTCAATGGAAAGGTGATGTATGCACGTTATACGGGAACTGAATGGAAACGCTCAAAAATTTTTGAAATGACGTGTGTAGAACCTTTCCCCCCAATCGTATCTTTGGCTTTAGATTCCAAGAATGAGCCTCATGTAAGCTTTTACGATTGCGAGGCAAGCAATTTGAAATACGCTTATCAAGATAGCTCAGGATGGCATCCAGCAGAAACAATTGATTCTTCATTTCGCAGCGGTTTGAGTAGTTCAATCGCCATAGATTCCAAAAATAATCCCCATATCAGCTACAGATCCGGCCAAGGTGCGGCGGGTAGATTAATGTACACCTTTTTCAATGGTTCGAAATGGGAATTTATCCAGGTAGATCCCGATTTCTGGTATGGCGAACATTCCTCTTTAGCATTAGACGAGAAAGATCGACCTCATATTGGTTATACTGCTCTACCCGGTGCACCAACCCATGAAATGCGAGTTGCCTTTTATGATGGCTACGGTTGGTTCAGAGAGTCTGTTGACACGGCAACAAATGGTGCGGATTACACTGCAGTTTCTCTCCAGGTGGATCAGAATGATCATACTCATGTGGCTTATATCGATAATGGATCGGATCAACTGAAATATGCCCACCGGGATATCTATCGTCGTTATGTTTACATGCCTGTGATCACCAATAGAGATTGATGTGAAAAACATTCAGCAGGAGAATGTAATTCTATGTTTCAGACACAGAGATTCTTGAATTTAGTGGGCGAAATCGCCCCAGAAGGAATTCTGTTATCCCCACAGAATCAAGAGATGATTTCCATAGAGCTATCCAATTGGGAGTGGATATTAATAATAACCCTTTTAGTGCTCCTGGTGTGGGTATTAATTGTATTTCAAGCCAGGCAGCGGTCTTCCCATGAAATTGAATTATCCGCGGAAGTGGATCATAGCAAAGAGGGCGTTTCCCACAGCGACGATCAATCCTAATTCGATGATTAAGAATACGGGGAACCTTTATATAATACGTGATAGGGTGATACCAGCAAGTACATTTCGATAGATTTATTCCAAAGGAGATCAGTCATGGCATCATTAATAATGATCGAAGGAATAGGTGAGGTGTATGCTACGAAACTTAAAATGCTCGGTATTAGCACCACCGCAGCGTTATTAGAGCGAGGTCGTAAACCTCAAGGTCGAAAGGTAATTGCTAAGAAATCAGGTATCACTGAAACATTAATCCTTGAATGGGTAAATCTTGCCGACCTTTTTCGTATTAAGGGGGTAGGTGAAGAATATTCCGATTTGCTTGAGGAGGCAGGAGTCGATACAGTAGTGGAGCTCGCTCAACGAAACTCTACTAATCTTTACGAAAAAGTAGTTGAAGTTAACCGACAAAAGAAGTTGGTAAGAAAGTTACCTACTCAAGAGCAAGTGGACGATTGGGTAAAACAAGCAAAGAAATTACCGCGTGTAGTATCCCACTAAATGTAAAAACCAGAGCCTCTTTCAGCGAAGGCTCTGATTTTATTTAACATATTATAAAATTTCAAAATACAATCTGAATGCTTCAAGATTTCCCGGACTATTTTCAAAACCCGCATTTGGATCCTTCACCCTTTTTTCTTGAAGGAGGATCAATTGGTGTCCTCTTAATCCATGGATATACTGCATCACCAGTCGAGATAGCTTTAGTGGGCAAATATCTTAATGATCTCGGATATACAATTTCTGGACCACTTTTACCTGGGCACGGCACTAATATTGAAGATCTGCATACTTGCAAATGCGACGATTGGATTGATTTTGTTGATCAGGCTTATCGGGAACTGAGTCAGCGGTGCGAGACAGTCATTGTTGGGGGGATGTCATTAGGTGGCTTACTCACTTTACAACTTGGAGCGAAATTTCAGGACATTGCCGGATTGGTGGCTTACGCTCCTGCTCTCGAGCTGCGCAATAGATTTGCTCCATTTGCACCTTACCTAAAGTACTTAACCAAGACGATCAGCTGGCGAAAAGGAAATATCCGAAAATCGATCGTTGATGATCGTTGGTGCGGGTATGGAATCGATTCACTGCCAGCAATTTCGCAACTATTAGAGATGCAGGAACGAGTCCGCCATTTGCTGAAAGATATCAGGCAACCAATCCTGATTTTCCAAGGAAAGCTTGATCAAACTGTCGATCCATCGGGAGCTCAGAGAATTTATGACTCAGTGAATTCTGAGGACAAGAACTTGATCTGGTTAGAGCATTCAAGTCATATTGTCACCTTGGACATCGAATGGGAGATAGTGGCGAAGAAGACAGCAGACTTTATCGAACGAATATCCAATTGAACACTGCCAATTATTAATATTCAGGCATAGATTAATATCATTATCAATCACCTCCGGTTCGAGGGCAATCGTTCCGATCTTCCAAGACAACTCTATAAACCAGGAAGCAGTATTGAAATAAACTCCAAATCATGAATCTCATCGATAAGCTGGTTAAGCATCAAATTGGGTGTAGAATTAGACCTTACGTATAATTTCTCCTGGAAACTCTTCATCAAACAAGGATTTATTGTTTATGAAAGCTATTCAATTTAATTTCACTATACCTCGCTATATACTGGGATTGGTTCTAGGGAAGGTATCACATAAAATCTTCTGGAGTGGTTTAACTTGTACAGATTATAAAGAAATTCCGACACCAGATTTGCCTGGGAATGATTGGGTGATGATAAAGACAAGGTATGGTGGCATCTGTGGAACTGATACATCCACAGTTTTTCTGGTTCTCAGCCCATATTTAACTCCGTTCGCTTCGTTTCCTTTAACTCTAGGACATGAGGGCGTAGGTCGTATTGCCGAGATCGGCACCGATGTGAGTGACTGGCAGGTTGGTCAACGTGTTGTAGTTGAACCAGTTTTATGGTGCAAACCACGTGGATTCGAGGATTTGTGTCGTTTTTGTGCTCGTGGTGAGATCAACCGCTGCGAAAGGTTTACAGAAGGTGATTTAGCTCCTGGGATCCAGATCGGTGCCTGCCGAGATACCGGTGGAAGCTGGTCGCCATATTTTGTCGCTCATAAATCTCAACTCTACCCGGTTCCTGAGGGAGTCAGTGACGAGAATGCCCTCATGATCGAACCTTTTGCAATTGCTTTACATGCAGTCCTTCAAAACTATCCAGAAGATACAGATAAAGTTCTCATTATTGGAGCCGGAACGATCGGTTTATTAACCCTGGTTGCGTTGCGCGCCTTAGGATCACAGGCTGAGATTTTTATTCTGGGAAAATATAATTTTCAAGCTGAAGCGGCCCAAAAACTTGGTGCATCACAGGTAATCTTGGGAGATCGCAATAATGGATATTATGAGGAAATAGCGCGATGGAGCGACGGAAGTGTAAAGAATCCTGCATTAGGAAAACCAATTGTCATTGGGGGAGTTGATAGCACATTCGAGTGTGTAGGAAATCAGGGGACGTTGGATGATTCAATGCGGCTGACTCGTAACGGGGGGCGGGTAATTTTAATGGGAGCTCCAGGAGTTATCAAGGGATTGGATTGGTCATCAATATTTACCCAAGAATTATCAGTGAGGGCTGCAAATTTATATAATCATGTTGAAACTCATAATGGTAAAAAATGGAAGACATTTGATCTGGCCATCGAATTGATCGCAAGTGGAGAAGTCGATCTCAGTTGGTTAGTGACACACAAATACCAAATAGAAGATTACAAGAAAGCCTTTGAGCTGACATATAAACGGGGTAAGAATCAGGCGATCAAGATAGCTTTCCAGTTTGATGATTGATCAATGCGAATCGCTGATTGACAATAAAACATCCTCTTCATCCTGCCAATAATAAGAAATCATTATCGCGAATGGGGGGGTTCTCGCTTTCTTTCTCAACTCAGGGTTAATGATAGATAAATTTCTAAGAAAAAGTTAACGTTTATTCAGAGGAATTGGGTAAGATTTTGAGTAAAATAAACGTCTATGCATTATGAATAACTTACAGCAAGATTTATACGTAGAAACAATTCATCACGGATCTTGCAGGCTTGGAGGAAAAAATGTTGAAGGATAATTCAGATTTAGATATGATTTGGATGAACGATCTCTCAGTGGTAGAAGATATTGATGATCGTGGGAATGGTCATCATCCTGAGGAAAATGATCTGGAGTCGATACAAAAAGGAAATATTGAAGCCGCGGTGCGTGCAATATTAACTAATGTCGGTGAGGATCCAGATCGACAAGGTCTTGAAGGAACACCAGACCGTATCGCGCGTATGTACGATGAAGTTTTGGGCGGTTATACTGTCGATTTGGAAAAGCTGGTCAATGGTGCTCTGTTCGATGTCGCTTACGATGAAATGATCGTGGTTAAAGATATTGAATTTTACAGCATGTGCGAACATCATATGCTGCCGTTTTTTGGGAAAGCACATGTTGCATATATCCCCTCGGATAAGGTGATCGGATTATCGAAGATCCCCCGAATCGTTGAGATGTTCGCCCGCCGTCTTCAGGTTCAGGAACGGATGACACGTCAGATTGCGGACACAGTTGATGAAATACTAAATCCTCAGGGAGTAGCAGTAGTTATCGAAGGCAGTCACATGTGCTCCATGATGCGCGGTGTCAAGAAACAAGAAGCTTCGATGGTAACCAGCGCGATGCTTGGCTGTTTCAAAGAAAGTGATAAGACTCGCAACGAGCTCTTAAGTCACCTGCATGGGAGTATCTGACCCTGTCAATTGTGTCCTGATCTATTAAAGTAGAAATCACTTTTGAAAATATTTGAGCCCCTTGCCATTTATATTGTGGCAAGGGGCTTTTTTTGTGTGAATGACCCAACCAGTAATGAGAAACGATTCTTTCTTGACCGATGTGGTGATCCTTGGTAAACTCCTTGGAGTGAACTGACCGAATCTTATCCCTAAAGGAGGCTCGATAGTAAATGCAAAATAGAATTGTTTTTAAAGAAATCGTGTTTTTCGCGCCTCCTGGTGATGGATACGGAGCATAATTCGTTATCGGATACCTTGAATATTCTGGTCAGCACCACAGGCGCACACCTGCCCTGTGGTTTTTTTGATCGGAGAAGAATGTTGACCTTCTACCGATAGCCAGGATAAATTCAAAAAAATTCGACCACAGGGTGATCATCAACCCTGTGGTTTTATTTTTTAAGGAATAAAGGAAGATGGATTATTACGAAGATTTAAATGAATTAGATGGTTTACCAAGAATTAAGAATGTACCAGTAGAAAAGCGATATCGCCCATGGAAAATCCACCCCAAAGGAAAAATGAAGCATCCCAAATCAGATATTCCAGCATCTTTGGAGTATCAACGGGATGATATCGGTGCTTATAACTTCTCCTATAATGCTTCTCGCCATGAACGAGAGTGGATCGTGGATTCATTGGGCTTGTTTTATGAGATGAAGTGGTTTTCAGATGTGTTGCGCATAGTAAAAGGAGGCAAGGAAGCTTCTGTTTATCAATGTTTAACTTCACCAGATTCACCTGCGGAAGGCAAATATTTGGCAGCTAAAGTTTATCGACCGCGCCGCTTCCGCAACCTCAAAAAGGATTTCATTTACCGTGAAGGACGTGACGAACTAAACGAATCAGGCAAAATCATACTGGACGGTGGAAAATTGCATGCGATGGAAAAACGAACCGAATATGGTCGCCAGATGATGCATACCTCATGGATAGAACACGAATTTAAAACCATGCAGAAATTGCATGCGGCCGGCGGGGACGTGCCTTTTCCGTATGCAAGTGGAAACAATGCCATACTTATGGATTTCATTGGTGATGCTGATATAGCTGCTCCAACCTTGAACACGATTGATCTCGATCACTCCGAGGCGCGCATCCTTTTCGAACGGGTGATTCACAATATCGAGATCTTATTAGCGAGCGAAAGGGTACACGCAGACTTATCAGCTTTCAATATTCTCTATTGGCAGGGTGATATTACCCTGATAGATTTCCCACAGGCGATCTCGCCCTTTGAGAACAGGAGTGCGTACCCGATTTTTGAGCGCGATATTCGTAGGGTCTGTGATTATTTTTCCCGTCAAGGTGTTGAGGTTGACCATCGAAGTCTGGCGCAGAAACTATGGCACGCTTTCAAATATCGGTCTTCACCAGAGATCCATCCGATCTTGTTGGATGAGGAAAGCGAGCAAGACAGAGTTTACTGGGATCAGATAAAAGTACAAAAATAGTTGCTGAATCTCGTCGCCAAGCCCCAGGCACATTCACCTGGGGCTGATATTCATACTTGTACACATGAGTGATAGGGAGTAAATTGAAACCCCGATGCTTTGAAATTGCATTGGTGATAGATGAAATGCGTCTCTGCCAGAATTATTGCAGGGATGTTGTTAGTTGGCAGAAAAAATATATTGCATTTTCGGAGAAAAGGGGTATAATTTTATGGGATATGGAATATGTTAACAAATTCGTCAGGTTTTATCATTATTAAGAAAAACTGATGAATG
>PVMS01167900.1_pt1 | contig 26152 bp, 25 predicted proteins | sample 1853461 | NCBI WGS metagenome assembly PVMS01 (sample SAMN08582032, study PRJNA380276) | Marine sediment metagenome, whole genome shotgun sequencing project. | isolation source: ocean sediment barecode stripped | collected 2017
GCCACGAACGTGCCACCAACGTGTCCAAGAAGCCCGAGGAATCGCCCCTTGGCTCGGACCGGGGCAACGGCTCAGAACCACGCCGGGACCTGCGACAATGGCCGGGACGGGCTGTAGCGCAGCTAGGTAGCGCACCTGCTTTGGGAGCAGGGGGTCGCCGGTTCAAATCCGGCCAGCCCGACCTGTACGAATCGAATCGGGGCGTGGGGGAACGGGTTCCTTCGGCGCCGGACGCGGAATCGTGGAGGCGCACATGCGGGTGCTGGGGAACATCCTCTGGTTGATCTTCGGTGGCCTGGTCATGGCGCTCCTCTACGCGATCGCCGGCGTCGTGATGTTCCTGCTGATCATCACGATCCCGTTCGGGATCCAGGCGTTCAAGCTCGCCGCGTTCTCGCTCTGGCCGTTCGGGTCGGTGATGGTGGAGCAACCCGGAGGCGGGGGCTGTGCCACGACGGCGGGGAACATCATCTGGGTCGTGTTGGCGGGGTTCTGGCTGGCGATCGGGCATCTCGTCGCCGCGTTCTTCCTGGCGATCACCATCATCGGCATCCCGTTCGCGGTCGCGAACGTCAAGCTCGCCGGGGCCGCACTCGTCCCGTTCGGGAAGAGCGTGATGTCGAAGGAAGCCGCCGAGGTGCAGCACTATCGGGTCGTGGTCACCGTCGATCCGCTATGAGCCGATTCCGGCGGACATTTCGGCACCATCGTGGCCGTATGTCGTCCCTGAACGGGCTCGGGAACTCACGGCGACGGTCCTACCAAGAACCGAACCGACGGTAACCTGTCGCCCGATCGCGGATGTAGCTCAATGGTAGAGCTCCAGCCTTCCAAGCTGGCCATGCGGGTTCGATTCCCGTCATCCGCTCGACGCGCAGACGCGCTCACCGTCTCGCCCCCGTAGCTCAGAGGACAGAGCAGGAGCCTTCTAAGCTCTTGGTCGAGGGTTCGAATCCTTCCGGGGGCGCTGGGCGGAGGCGGGTCCTCCGTCTGTCATGGTGGCCGTAGCTCAGTTGGTTAGAGCGCCGGGTTGTGGACCCGGAGGTCGCGGGTTCGAGCCCCGTCGGCCACCCCAGATCACCTCGTCGAGGGACCCCCGGCGACCGGGAAGGTTCTCCCGCGATGGTGGCGAATCACGAAACAGGAGAGATCGTGCAGACCGAAGTCAACGAGACGGGCCGGTACGAACGGATGCTGACGGTTCGGCTCGAAGAAGCCGAATTGGAAACCGCCAAGAGCAAGGCGGCGCGAAAGCTTTCGCGCGAGATGAAGATCAAGGGGTTCCGCCCGGGCAAGGCGCCGCGGGCGATCGTCGAGCGGATGGTGGGAGCCGACCATCTCCGCAGCGAAGCCGTGGACGAGGCCATCCCCGAGGCGGTGCAGGAGGCGCTCGAAGAGACCGATCTCGAGCCCGCCACCGTTCCGCGAGTGTCCGATGTTCGAGATGGTGACGATGGAGGGCTCGAGGTCGATGTCGTCGTAACCCTGTGGCCGGTGGTCGATGCGGTGCCGGATTTCGACGGGCGCGAGGTCGAGGTCGAGGCCCCGGTCCTCACCGAAGAGGAGATCGAGGGTCAGATCGATGCGCTTCGCAACCAGTTCGCCGGACTCGGGGATGTGGAGCGAGACGCCGGGGTCGGCGATTTCGTGGTGGTCGACATCACGATCAGCGCCGAAGGCGAGGAGATCGAGGACACGGCTGCCAACGACCTGTTGTACGAGATCGGCTCGGAGTCGTTCATCGCCGGTCTCGATGAGATTCTCGTCGGTCTCGGCAGCGGTGGATCCGCGGAGGGCCCGGCGACCTTGCCCGCCGGGTTCACCGACCGGGGGGGCGAGGAGGTGACGCTCCACGTCTCCGTCAAAGAGGTCAAGGAGAAGGAACTGCCGGAACTCACGGACGAGTTCGTTAGCGACGTCACCGATTTCGAGACGGTTGAGGAGCTCCGCCAGCGCCTCGAGCTGAACATGCGGGCACTTCGGGTCCACAATGCCAGGGCTGCATTCGAAGAACGGCTCATCGAACAGCTCATCGCCGATCTCGATTTAGATCGCCCGGGGGACCTCGTCGATGCCGAGGTGGAAGCCCGGGTCAGGAACCTCGGCAAACGCCGGAGCAGGATTCGATCGAGTTCGCCGACTATCTCGAGATCACGGGGCAGGACGGGGCCGGCTTCATCGCCGAAGTGCGCTCGCAGGCCGTGTCGGCGCTCTCGACGAGGATCCTCATCGAGGCCGTCGTCTCGATCGAAGGTCTCGAGGTGGAGGATGCGGAGTACCGTGAGGCGCTCGAGTCGTACGCGGCGTCGACGGACTCCACTCCGGAAGAGGTCACGGAGATGTTCGCGGCGAGTGGTCAAGAAGTGGCACTGAGGAGTGATATCCTCCGAAGGAAGGCAATCGAGCGACTCGTCGATGCGGCGAACGCGGTCGACGCCGACGGGAACCCCGTCGACCTGACCCCGATCGAGATCGACGACCTCGAAGACGACGAAGACGACGAAGACGAAGACCAAGACGAAGACGAAGACGAATACCAAGACGAAGACGAGGAAGGGGAAGCGACCGACGACGAGTCCCCCGAGATCGTTGCTGAAACGGAGGAGTGAGATGAGCTACCTGGTCCCAACTGTCATCGAGAACACGCCGCGGGGCGAGCGGGCGTTCGACATCTACAGCCGGCTCCTGAAAGACCGGATCGTGTTCCTCGGCACGCCGATCGATGACGGCGTTGCCAACATCATCATGGCTCAGCTGCTCCACCTCGAGGGGGATGATGCCGAAAAGGACATCGCCCTGTACATCAACTCGCCGGGCGGATCGACGACTTCGCTGATGGCCATCTACGACACGATGCAGTTCATCAAACCCGACGTCGCCACCTATTGCATGGGGCTGGCTGCCTCGGCGGCCGCGGTACTGCTGGCCGGCGGGCAGAAGGGCAAGCGATTCGCCCTGCCCCACTCACGGATCATGCTGCATCAGCCTCACATCTCCGGTCTCGGTGGGCAGGCAACGGATATCGAGATCCACGCCAAGGAGATCCTCAAGACGCGTGAACAGATCAACGAGATCCTCGCCTCGCACACCGAGAAGTCACTCGACATCGTCAGCTTCGATACCGAGCGTGACTTCTGGATGGGGGCCGAGGAGGCCATCGAGTACGGGATCGTTGATACCGTGCTCCAAGGCCGTAAGCTCGAAGCCGTCGCCGGGTAGGGGGAGTCTCTGTGGCCAAGTACGAGGGAACCGAACTTCTCAAGTGCAGCTTCTGCGGAAAGTCGCAGAAGCAAGTGAAGAAGCTCATCGCCGGTCCCGGTGTCTACATCTGCGACGAATGCGTCGAATTGTGCAACGAGATCATCGATGAGGAACTCGCGGAGGTATCCGAAGAGGTTTCCTTCGCTGATCTTCCGACGCCGTTCGAGATCTCAGGGTTCCTCGACGACTACGTCATCGGCCAGACCCGCGCCAAGAAGGTGCTGTCGGTCGCGGTCTACAACCACTACAAGCGAGTGCGAGCCATGCAGCGGACCAAAGATGACGACGTCGAACTCCAGAAGTCGAACATCCTCCTGGTGGGGCCGACAGGATCGGGCAAGACGCTCATGGCTCAGACACTTGCCCGGCAACTCAACGTGCCCTTCGCCATCGCTGATGCAACCGCCTTGACCGAAGCCGGCTACGTGGGCGAGGACGTCGAGAACATCCTGCTGAAACTCATCCAGGCAGCCGATTTCGATATCAAACGCGCCGAACAGGGGATCATCTACATCGACGAGATCGACAAGATCGCCCGGAAGGCAGAGAACCCGTCGATCACGCGAGACGTATCCGGTGAGGGTGTCCAGCAAGCCTTGCTGAAGATCATCGAGGGAACACAGGCGTCCGTTCCCCCGCAAGGAGGGCGTAAGCACCCGCACCAGGAGTTCCTCCAGATCGACACCACGAACATGCTGTTCCTCGCCGGTGGCGCATTCGCCGGACTCGAAGAGGTGATCCAAAGCCGCATGGGGAAACACTCGGTGGGTTTCGGAGCCGAGATGCGCTCTCCCGAAGAAGGCAGGTCCGCGGACATCCTCGCCAACGTGCTCCCCGAAGACCTGCTCGCCTACGGACTGATCCCGGAGTTCATCGGCAGACTGCCGGTGGTGGCCACCGTCGACGATCTGGACAAAGAGGCTCTGATTCGTGTTCTGACCGAACCCAAGAACGCACTCGTCAAGCAATACGCCAAGTTCTTCGAGATGGATGGTGTCGAGTTGAAGGTCACCGAGGGTGCCCTCGAGGCGATCGCCGAGCAAGCACAGAAACGCGGTACCGGGGCCCGCGGGTTGCGGGCCATCATGGAAGAAGTCTTGCTCGACACGATGTACGAATTGCCGTCGCGAATCGACATCGCCCAGGTCGTCATCGACGCAGACGTGGTACGCGAGAGGGTGAACCCGACGCTCGTGCCGATCACCGACCTCGCGGCCGGCGACCATCACGAGGAACGCAGCGCCTGACCGAGCGTCATCGCGCTCCGCATCCCCCCGGTCGCTGAAGAGGAGTCCTGATGGCCAAAGGAACCTGGGAACGGAACGCCAAGGTGGCGTTCATCGGTTCTCATGGTATCCGGAAGACGACCGCCGCCCACGCGTTCGCGAACACGATGCAGCGGGCCGGTCGATCCGTCGAATACGGGCGGGAGGTCGTGCGAGACAACCCGCTCGGCATCAACGAAGGCGCCACCGGTGAAGCACAACTGTGGGTGCTCGTGTCGCAGATCAGACAGGAACTCGAGCTCGCTCCCAAGGCCGAGGTGCTGGTGCTCGACCGGGGGATCATGGACAACTTCGCCTACTACCTGCGCGCGTGTGCCGGGGAGGATCGGTTCGCCGTCGGACCGCTCGTCGAGCGATGGGCCGGCACCTACACCATGGTCGTCCGCCTCATCCCCGACATCGCCCTGCGTTCGGACGGCGTGCGGAGCACGTCCGATGAGTTCCGCTCGGAGATCGAAGAGATCCTGGACGATCGTCTCGGAGCTCTGGTCGCACCGCGGCAGCTCGTGGAGATAGCAGCATCGGAGATCGGCGACCGATACGACTGGTGGCCGATCGCCGCACGCCTCGCGGCACTGGTCGAAGAACCGCTGTTCGCTGCCGGTGTTCCCCGACGCCGGACGTCGAGGAGGCGACCTGCGGAACCGGGCAAGGTCAGTTCGCAGATGGCGTTCGGCGCGGAGGAACCCGAAGACGCCCGGAGCTGACCCGAGCGGGAGATGTCGGTGCCGCGGGACCCCGAGGATCCTCCGAACTGTGGGCTGTGAGCGACACTGGGTGTCGTTGCGAGCCCAGGGCTCGCATGACAATCGAGGTGGTTTCCCGCGCCGCCCTATCATCTGCCGCTCCCCGTTTTCCACGAGCAAGAGGCACGATGAAGGCGACCTACGAACCAGCGGACATCGAGGCGCGTTGGTACGACGTCTGGGACGATGCCGGTGCGTTCAGACCCGAAGTGAATCCGGAGGGAGAGCCGTTCTCGATCGTCATCCCCCCTCCCAACGTCACCGGCGTGCTCCACATGGGCCATGCCCTGGATCTCTCCATCCAGGATGTCATCACGCGGCGGAAGCGGATGCAGGGTTTCGCCGCGCTCTGGCTCCCGGGCACGGACCACGCCGGGATCGCGACCCAGGTCGTCGTCGAGCGCGAGCTCCTTGCGGAGGGCATCACCCGACAGGAACTCGGCCGCGACGCCTTCATCGAGCAGGTGTGGGCCTGGAAAGCCAAGTCGGGTGACCGCATCACGCGACAGATGCGAAGGATGGGGTTCTCGACCGACTGGACCCGGGAGCGCTTCACGCTGGACGAAGGCCTGTCGCGGGCGGTCCGCAAGGTGTTCGTCACGCTGTACGACGAGGGGCTCATCTATCGGGGAAAGCGGATCATCAACTGGTGCCCCCGGTGCCACACCGCGATCTCCGAGATCGAGGTCGAGTACGAGGACGAGATCGGCGAACTGACCTACATCAGATACCCGTTCGCGGACGGCGACGGCCACGTGGTGGTCGCGACTACCCGGCCCGAGACGATGCTCGGCGACACGGCCGTAGCCGTTCATCCCGACGATGAGCGTTATCGGAACGCGCTTGGGCGAATGATCGAGTTACCCATCATCGGTCGGCTCATCCCGGTGGTCGCCGACGAGGGTGTCGAGGCGGAGTTCGGCACCGGCGCGGTCAAAGTGACCCCGGCCCACGATCCGCTCGATTTCGACATCGCGCAGCGTCACGACCTCCCGGCCATCGAAGTGATCGACGAGGACGCTCGGATCACGCCCGCGGGTGGCGAGTTCGTGGGCCAGGACCGACTCGAAGCCCGCGAGGCCGTACGTCACGAACTCAAGAAGCGTGGTTTCCTCGAGAAGGTCGAAGAACATCATCACTCCGTCGGTCACTGCTCGCGCTGTGGAACCGTGGTCGAGCCCCGGCTCTCGTTGCAGTGGTTCGTCAAGGTCGGCCCGCTGGTCGGACCGCCGATCGAATCGGTGCAAGAGGGACGAACCCGGTTCGTTCCCCAAAGGTGGGAGAACAACTACTTCCGCTGGATGGAGAACCTCCGCGACTGGTGCATCAGCCGGCAACTCTGGTGGGGCCACCAGATCCCGGCTTGGTACTGCCTCGACTGCGACGAGACGGTCGTCGCGGAGGACACGCCCGAGTCGTGTCCCGCCTGTCACGGATCATCCCTGCGGCGGGACGAGGACGTGCTCGATACGTGGTTCTCGTCCCAGCTGTGGCCGTTCTCGACGATGGGCTGGCCCGACGAGACCGACGACCTCGCCCGGTTCTATCCCACCGACGTGCTCGTCACCGGGTTCGACATCATCTTCTTCTGGGTAGCCCGGATGATGATGATGGGTGTCCACTTCACCGGAACAGAACCGTTCGCGGAGGTCGCGATCCACGGGCTCATCCGGACCGCCGACGGTCGCAAGATGTCGAAGTCATCGGGGAACGCCCTCGACCCTCTGGATCTGGCGGATCGGTACGGCGCCGACTCGGTCCGCCTCGCCCTGATCCAGTCCGCCGCCCCCGGGCACGACATCCCGTTCCAGGAGGAGTGGGTCGCTGGGGTGCGACGTTTCGGGAACAAGCTGTGGAACGCGCTGCGCTTCGCGGTGGATCACGTTGCCGTGTCCGACACGCCGGAACACGGGTTCTATCCAACCGATCCGGGACCCGAAGATGCATGGATCCTGCAGCGTCTGAGCGAAGTCAGCGGCGAATTCGACGACCTCATGGATGCCTACCGGTTCTCCGATGCCTACGGCCTGTTGTACAACTTCGCGTGGTCCGAGGTCTTCGACTGGTACCTCGAGATGGCGAAGGTCCTTCTCCAGGACGTGGACGGCGCAGCCACCGCGAGACAGACGCTCGCCGTCGTGCTGCGGGACCTGCTCAAGCTCTTCCACCCCGCCATCCCGTACCTCACCGAAGAACTGTGGAGCGAGATCGGAGACGGGAGTCTCCTGATCACGGCGTCGTGGCCGGCACCGCCGCCGACCGAGGGGCCTAACTCCATGTCGGTCTTCCAGGACCTGGTCGCCGGTCTGCGCCGCTTCCGGTCGGAGCATCAGATCAGCCCCAAGGTTCGCATGGAGGTCGTCGTCCACGACCCCGACGGGGTCGCCGAGCCCTGGTGGGAACGACAGCTCGCCGCCCTTGCCGGTGTCGACGTGACGTTCGGAGACGCGCCATCGACCACCGGTTCGAGCCGGGTGGTGGCAGGTTCGGTTCAGGCCTTCGTCCCCTTGGCCGGCCTCGTCGATATCGATGCCGAACGTTCTCGAATCGCGAAGGCCATCCTCGCCGCCGAAGAGTCGTTGCAACGCTCGGCGAGCAAGCTCGACAACCCCGATTTTCGCGGGCGCGCTCCTGCCGATGTGGTGGCCAAAGAGGAGACCAAGGCGATGGAAGCCCGGACGGTGCTCGAGAAGCTGCGTACCCAACTCGATGAGCTGGGCTGAGCGATGACCGATCCGCTTCCCGCCGTCACCGACCACACGACCGCGATCGCGTTTCTCGATGCGAGGATCGGTCGGGGGGTCAAACCCGGCCTCGAACGTATCACCGGGCTCCTCGACTTCATGGCCGATCCGCACCTGAACTACCCCATCGTCCATGTGGCCGGGACGAACGGCAAGACGACGGTGACGCGACTGGTGAGCGACATCCTGGGTGCCCACGGACTCATCACCGGGACCTTCATCTCCCCGCACCTCCACCATGTCGAGGAGCGGTTCTCGGTCGGTGGCGCACCCCTCACGGAAGACGGATTCGTCGACCTCGTGGCGGAGAACGCATGGATCGTCGAGGAGTACGAACGGCGTCACACCGAGGGCGTCACCTACTTCGAGCTGACGGCTGCGCTCGCGTTCGCGACGTTCGCCGAGGCTGTCGTCGATGTGGCCGTCGTCGAGGTCGGGCTCGGTGGCCGATGGGATGCCACCAACGTCGTCGACGCTTCCGTGTCGGTGATCACCGGGATCGCGATGGACCACGTCGCTTACCTCGGTGACTCGATCGCGGCGATCGCCGCCGAGAAAGCCGCCGTCCTCAAGGAGGGCGGCCTCGTCGTCACCGGTCCGCTGCCGGCTGCTGCCGAAGGGTCGGTCACCGCGCAGGTTGCCGCCACGAACTCGCGCTGGTTCAGGTACGGCGACGCGTTCACCGTCGACTCCGCCGTTCCCGGAGTGGGCGGTTGGAGTGTCGACGTGGCCGGCGTCTACGCCGAGTACCCGGATCTGTACCTGCCCTTCCACGGTCGCCACCAGGTTGACAACCTCGCGACGTCGATCGCCTCGGCGGAGGCGTTCCTCGAGCACGCCCTGGATCCCGATGCGCTCACCGCGGCACTTGCATCTGCGGTGGCGCCGGCCCGGATCGAGGTCGTGCACCGGCGTCCCCTCGTCGTGATCGATGGCGCCCACAACGAGCAGGGGCTCTCGGGCCTGGCCGCGACGATGCGCAGCGAGTTCCCGACGTCGTCGTCGTGGGGCCTCGTCGTCGGGATGCGCGGCGATCGAGATGTGGCCACTCTCCTCGCCCCCTTTGCCGATCTGGTTGATCACGTGTGGGCGACGGAACCGGACGACCCGGCCGCCATCCCGGCCGCGACGGTGGCCGCGGCGGCAGCCTCAGCGCTCGATGTCGATGTTGAGACGATGGCGTCGGTGCCGGAGGCAACGAGTGCGGCCATCGATGCGGCGGGCCGCGATGGCGCGGTGGTCGTGACCGGATCGCTCTACGTTGCCGCGGAGGCGCGTGAGTCGCTCATCGGAATCGAGGTGCGTCCTTCCGGCGTGCACGTTCGGATCGAAGCCGAGGTCGAGATGCCGGGCTACCCCGAGGAGGAGGACGAATCGGAAGATGACTTCGATGACGGGTAGCCTGCCCGTCCTCGAGGCTCGATCGACGATCTCAGCCCTGAGCAACCCAACGCCCAAGGAGTGGTGATGACTGTCGAGAACACGTTCGTCATGGTGAAACCCGACGGCGTTCGTCGCGGCCTGATCGGTGAAGTGATCGGTCGATTCGAGGCAAAAGGGCTAACGCTCGAGAACCTGCGGATGCTCACGATCGACGCCGAGTTGGCGAGTCGGCACTACGCAGAGCACGTCGACAAGCCGTTCTACGGTGACCTGGTCGCGTTCATCACCAGCGGCCCGGTGGTAGCGATGGAATGGTCCGGCGAGAACGCCATCCCGGCAGCGCGGAGCATCATGGGTCCAACCGATCCGGTCGCCGCTCCTCCGGGGACGATCCGCGGCGACTTCGCCGTCGAGATCACCGAGAACATCGTGCACGGCTCGGACGCACCGGCGAGCGCCGCTCGGGAACTCGCGCTCTACTTCGCCTGAGAGCGTTCTCGGGCCGAAAAACCATTCTCCGGGTACACTGTCGGCACTCTTTCAGGGAACCAACCCATGAACAGCCTCCTGTCATTCGCCGGACGCGACATGGCGATCGACCTCGGTACCGCGAATACCCTCGTTTTCGTTCGTGGTCAGGGCATCGTGCTCAACGAGCCGTCGGTCGTCGCGATCAACACCCGCGACAACACGCCGCTCGAGGTGGGCATGGCCGCCAAGCGCATGATCGGGCGAACACCGTCGTACATCCAGGCCATCCGACCGCTACGAGACGGCGTGATCGCCGACTTCGACGTGACCGAGAAGATGCTCCGATACTTCATCGACAAGGTCCATACGGGACGTTTCGCGGCCCGTCCCCGGATCGTCATCTGTGTGCCTTCCGGCATCACCGCCGTCGAGCGACGGGCGGTCGAAGAGGCGGCTTACCACGCCGGCGCTCGCAGGGCGTACACGATCGAGGAGCCCATGGCGGCCGCGATCGGCGTCGGCCTTCCCGTCCACGAACCAACGGGTTCGATGATCGTTGACATCGGGGGTGGAACCACGGAGGTCGCGGTGATCTCGCTTGGTGGGATCGTGGTGTCCAAGAGCATCCGGATCGGTGGCGACGAGCAGGACGAGGCGATCATCGCCTGGGTGAAGAAGGAATACAGCCTGATGCTCGGGGAAAGGACCGCCGAACAGGTGAAGATGGCCGTCGGATCGGCGTGGCCGGCGGCGGACGAGCCGGCCGCTGAGGTGCGCGGACGCGACCTGATCTCGGGCCTGCCCAAAACCATCGTCCTGTCGAGTGCCGAGATACGCGAAGCCATCGAGGAACCGGTCGAGGCCATCGTTGATTCCGTCAAGTACACGCTCGACAAGACGCCACCGGAACTCGCGGCCGACATCATGGAACGGGGAATCATCATCACCGGTGGGGGCGCCCTTCTCCGCGGTCTCGACCAGAGGCTCATGCACGAAACCGGGATGTCGATCGTCACCGCAGACCGTCCCCTGCAGAGTGTCGTGCTCGGCTCGGGCGCCGTCCTGGAGGAGTTCGACATACTCCACGTCGTATTGCAGTCGAGCGGCAGGATCTGACATGGGCGCCGGACCGGGCTGATGCTCCCGACAGGTCGTCGATTCGATCGGGTGACCGCACTGTTCCTCTCCCTCCTCGCCGTTGGTTTCGTACTCGCCACGTTCGACGTTCGCTCCCAGGGGAACGGGACCAGCACGGTGTTCCGTGATGGTGCCCAGACCCTCTTCAACCCGGTGCAGCGAGCGGTGGATTTCGTGACCCGGCCGGTCGTTGGATTCGTGGATGGGGTATCGAACATCGCGGGTCTTCGCGACGAGAACACGCGGCTCCAGAACCGGGTCGGCGAACTCGAGACTCAGCTCCAGGAGACCTCCGCTCTCGAGCTCCAATTGGCGGAGCTTCAGGCCATCAACGACCTCGCTCCTCCCGAGGAGCTCGCGGCGGTGACGGCCCGGATCTACTCGGCCGGTCCCAGTGTGTTCGACCACGTGCGGAACATCGACAAGGGATCGGCAGACGGGATCGCCCTCGGACAGGCGGTCATGGACGAAAACGGGCTCGTCGGACGCATATCCGTCGTCTCGGCGCACAGCTCTCGGGTTCGTCTGCTGACCGACCCGCAGGTTTCGGTCGGGGTTCGAGTCCAAGAGACGAACCAGACCGGCATCGCGACCGGGCAAGGAACGGCCCCCCTTCGACTCGAGATGTTCCAGGCCTCGTCTCCCGTGGAGAAAGGCGCGGTTGTGCTCACCGAGGGAAGCCGATTCCCTCCCGGCATCATCGTCGGTTACGTTGCCGAGTCCGCCGATGCCGGAGTGGGTTTCGCGCTGCGCACGACGGTGGATACCGCGGCCAACATCTCGGAACTGGACTTCGTGAAGGTCGTCGTTGGGTGGTCGCCGCTCGATGCCGAGGTCGACGTGGACGTCCCGTTCGTTGAACCCCCACCGGTTATCGTGGACCCGAGGATCGAGTCCTGATGAGCCGTCGGGTGCTGATCTCGCTCATCTTCGTGTTCGCAGCGGTCGTGCTGCAGACGACCGTGTTCGCGCCGGGTCGGGTGCAGCCGCTCGGAGCTGCGCCGAACCTCGTGCTGCTCACGGTGATCGCGTGTGCTCGCTATCTGCAGGCCGAGTTCGCAGTTCTTCTCGGATTCACCGGTGGCCTCATGATGGATCTGCTCGGTGGATCCCCGATCGGTCTGTGGGCGATCACCCTCGCCTCGGTCGCTTTCGTCACGCTCAAGGTGCGTGACCGGCAGGTCGAAGCCGGGCGCGCCACGACGGCTGCCGCGGTGTTCGTGCTCAGCCTGGGTGGCCAACTCGTCTTCGCGGTGCTCGGGACGCTCTTCGGGCTCGGCATCGTGGCGGCCTCCGGCTTCGTTGTGCAGACGCTTCTCCTGCCGGCGGTGTACAACGTCCTCCTCGCACCGATCGTTCTCTGGGGGACGCGGGTCGCGCTGAAACCGGACCAGAGGATCTGGGCACGATGAAGGCTACATGGCGCATCGCGTTCGTCGGGCTGGCGCTGATCGCCATGCTGGGGGTCCTCGGCCTGCGACTGTGGGTCGTTCAGGTGACGGCTGCTGTGGAGTATCAGGAACAGGCGGCGCAGAACCAGATTCGGCTCGTTTCGACGCCGGCGCCCCGCGGCGACATCTACGACCGGAACGGGACGCTGTTGGCGGGCACGCGCCCGTCGCTCGCTGCGGTGGTCGACTTGGCGCTCGTTGCCGACGAGGACCGAGAGGAACTCGTCTCGCGCCTCGCCGCCCTCTTCGATATCCCTGCGAGCAGTATCACCGAACGTTTCGATTCGGCGGCTTCCGGCGCCCGGATCACCCTGGCCGACGGACTGTCTCAGGAAGAGGCCCTCCTGGTCATGGAGCGACGCGAGGACTTCCCGGGGGTTTCGGTGATCCCGCAACCGGTCCGTTTCTACCCTCTGGGCGACAACGCGGCCCACATCCTCGGTTACATCGGGAAACCATCTTCGGAAGACCTCGAGCGTGAGGGGGTCCGGGGAACGGATACCGTCGGGAAGGCAGGCGTCGAGCGCCAGTACGACGATTCGCTGCGCGGGATCGAGGGTCGCATCAAATACCGCATCGATGCCCGCGGCAACGTACTCGAAAGCCTCGGGGAGCAGGATCCGGAGGGGGGCGGAAACCTCATTCTGACGATCGATGCCGACATCCAGGCTCAGCTCCGAAATCGCTCGAGGATGGGTTGACGTTCGCTCGGGAGGTGGAGATGGACGAGCGGCGCGAGGCGCTCGCCCAAGAGGACATGCGCACCAGGCTCTTCGTCGCTCGCGAGGAGGCGCAACTCGAGCTGTACCGCGAGGCCATCAGCGAGGGCGGTGAAGGTGATGAGGACGCTGCCTCTATCGACGAGGTTCCATCCGAGGTCGGCGATATCGCCGTCGAGATCGACGAGGGCGAGGTTCTCGGTTCCCTGTACCCGGGCCTTCCCATCGACGAGGAAGGCATCTGTATCCCCTTCGAACGGGTGCCGCTGGAACTCGGCATCCCGTCGATTCTCAGCGGGACGATCGGGCGATCGGTTCGGCTCGACAGCATCGACACCGACCGCCGCGACCCGATCGCCGGGATCAGTCTCGACGGCGAGCGGCATCAGGTGTCGGAAGGGGATTCGTTCGGAACGACGCTGCGGGTCGTGACGATCGAGGACGACCGTGTTGTGCTCAGCCACTCGGACAAGTGGTGCCCGGTGCGCGCCGTCGGTGTGGTCGAGGATCCTCAGGACGGATCGGTGCTGGCCATGGCCTCGTATCCCAGTTTCGATCCCAACGCGTTCATCGACGGGCTGAGCCAGGACGAGTGGGAGAGCCTCGGCACCGGAAACGCTTTCACGAACTTCGCCGTCCAGGGCTTGTACTCGCCGGCGTCCACGTTCAAGGCAGTGGCGTACATGGCGGCGATCGAGGAGGGGATCTACCCGATCGATCGACCGGTTGATGATCGGGTCGTCGGCGGCAGCAGCGAGACATCGGGCGCGGAGGCCGCAGATGGCGAGCCAGGTTCGACGATTGCGGACGGCGAGTCGGGTTCGACGGTTGCGGACGGCGAGACGGACCCCGAAGGCGAGGGAGGGGAGATACCCGCCGACGGTGGCGACGACAGCCTCATCGGGAGAGGAGACCGGGCACCCAGAAGTGAAGGGCCGCTGCTTCCGCTCACCTCGGACACCGATCCGTACAACTGCACGGGGAGCCTTCGTTTCGAGTTCAACGACGGGTCGTCACAGGTGTACCGCGACTGGAAGAAGGCCGGTCATGGACCCCTCGACCTGCACGGGGCCCTGCAGGCGTCCTGCGATCTCTACTTCTGGGAGATCGCGCTGCGGATCTGGAACGAACGCGACGATGCGGCCGGCATCAACAACGAGGATCTGTGGCAGGAGTGGGCGCGTGCGTTCGGTTTCGACGAGAAGACCGGGGTGGATCTCCCCTTCGAGAAGGAGGGGTTGATTCCCGATCGGCAGTGGTTCCGCGAGGAGCAGCGGAAGGGCAGCGGCCGGGTGCGCGAGGTGGGTCCGTGGGTCGGAGGCGATCTCATGAACGCCGTCGTCGGGCAAGGTGAGGTGCTCGTCACCCCCTTGCAATTGACGAATGCGTTCTCCGCGATGGTCAACGGGGGAACGCTGTGGGAGCCGCGGGTGATATCCAGGATCGTCGATGAGCATGGCGCGACCATCGGCGACAACCCTGCGAGCGCGCTGGGTACGATCGACCTCTCGGAAGAGACCGTGGCCCTCTTTCTCCGGGATCTGCAGCAAGTTGCCAACGGTTCGATCGGCACCGCGACCAAGGCCTTCGCGGATTTCGGGTTGAACGCCCTGAAAGTCGGGGGGAAGACGGGCACCGCCGAGATCATCAAGGCGACCGACGACGTCCAGGAAGTCGATTCGGCGTGGTTCGTCGGCGTCGCACCCATCAACGACCCGCAGTACGTAATGACGGTGGTCGTCGAGCGTGGCGGGTCGGGAGGAAAGGTCGCAGCACCGGTCGCACGCCAGGTACTCCAGTTCCTCCTCAACGGGCCCCGAGGTGTGAGACCTCTCGAAGCAGGAGCGAACGCAGACTGATGGCCACTCCGACCGACGAAGCGCGGCCGCTGAGCCTGCTCCGGCGGGAGCGGACCGCGAGCCCCGACTTGCTCCTCATCATCCCCTACCTCGTGTTGTCGGCTCTCGGGCTCGTGATGATCTACTCGGCTTCGGCGCCCCGATTGGAGGATCTCGGATTGAGCCCGACCCGAGACCTGGAGCGTCAGGCGATCTTCGTGATCGTTGGTTTCGTCGCGTTCGCGGTGACGTCGGTCATCGACCTGCGCGCCGTCAGGAGGTGGGTGCCCGCGATCTACCTCGGTAGCGTGGTCACCCTCATCCTGGTTCTTTCGCCCCTCGGGGCCAACGTGAAGGGAGCCCAGCGCTGGATCCCGGTCGGGCCGTACCAGTTCCAGCCGTCCGAGATCGCCAAGGTCGCTGTGGTGCTCGGCCTGGCCGCGCTGCTGTCCGCCGCCGCGAAACCGATGCATTGGAGCCGCGTCGCCCGGGCGGTTGCTCTCGTCGTGGTTCCGTCGTTGCTCATCTTCTTCCAGCCCGATCTCGGCACGATGCTCACGTTCGGGTTCATCGCGATCGTGATGATCTTCGTTGCCGGGGCCACCTTTCGTCAGATGGGCGCCCTCGTGCTTGGTGCGATCGTGGCCGCCGTCGGTGTCTTCCAGGTGGGTGCGGTTCAGGAGTACCAGCTGGTGAGGCTCACGGCGTTCCTCGACTCGGCTGCCGATCCGCTGGGTCCCGGGTACAACCAGCTCCAGAGCGAAATCGCCATCGGAACGGGCGGGTTGTGGGGCAGGGGACTGTTCAACGGGACTCAGACGAACCTCCGCTTCGTGCCCGAGCAGTCGAGCGACTTCATCTTCACGGCATTGGGCGAGCAACTCGGGTTCGTCGGGAGTGCGTTTGTTCTCGTGCTGTTCGGGGTGATCATCTGGCGGATCCTCATGGCCGCGGTGAATTCGCGAGACCGGTTCGGACAACTCGTCGCCATCGGGGTGGCCGCGCTCGTCTCTTTCCACGTGTTCGTGAACGTGGGGATGACGATCCGGCTGATGCCCGTGACCGGTCTTCCGCTTCCCTTCATGTCGGCAGGGGGAACGGTGTTCGTCGCGATGAGCGTCGGCCTCGGCCTCGTTCACTCCGTCTGGCTGCACAGAGCACCCGTGCGGGGCGAAGGCGCCGTCGAGTAGCCTCCGTGGACATGTACCGACGCGCTGATCAGGGTTGGATCGAGGTCATCACCGGACCGATGTTCTCGGGAAAGAGCGAGGAACTGATCCGGCGAGTGACCCGGTACCGCATCGGCCGGGTGCCGACGCAGACGTTCAAGCCCGTCCTCGATACCCGATTCGCTGAGACCGCGGTCGTCTCGCACTCGAACATGTCGACCGATGCCCAGCCGGTCGCAGATTCCGAGGAGCTCCTTCACGCCGTTGAGGATCGAACGGTGGTCGTCGGGATCGATGAGGCCCAGTTCTTCGATCAAGGTCTCGTCGAGGTCGCGGCGCTGCTCGCAGGTGCGGGAAAGAAGCTGATCGTGGCCGGTCTCGACCTCGACTACCTGGGAAGGCCCTTTGAACCGGTCCCTGCGCTGATGCTGCGCGCCGAGTACGTGACGAAGTCGCTCGCCGTCTGTCATCGGTGCGGCGGGCCGGGCCTTTTCACGCAGCGGGTGGTTGAGTCCGACGAACTCGTCGTGCTCGGGGCCGTCGACGCCTATGAGGCCCGGTGCCGGCGTTGTTTCGACCCGGGGGAGGTACGGCAACCCCGCCTCGTGGAAGCCGAGGTCGACGGGCTCCCCGGATAGAAGTCCCTGCCTTGCACGGGCGGATGGCTACCCTCCTCCACGAGTAGGCCGCAGTCCGCGGCTGCCAGATTTCCGATTCGGGACCGACGATGACCGACGTCCGCACCCACGCAATGCCCCAGCACGCGCCGAGAACCGTATTTCGATTCGGCGCAATGCTCAACCTCGTGGTGTTGATCGGCGGTCGAAGCAAACCACTCTCAGGAGTCGCCGCGTCGAGCGATATATCTTCGCTCGTTGTCGGATCGCGGCTCGTTCCCGGGTCGCGGGAGAAAGAAGTTCGCCCCAGCTGGGGCTCGAAGGAGTCGATACATGGGATTGTTCCGCAAGAAGACCGCTCGCATCCGCCGCACAGGTTCGGAGGAGGAGGAGCGGGTCGTCCGCCGGGTAGACGGTCAGGCCGTCACGGTGCGAAAGTTCTCCACCGAGGGCGACCGTTCCGAGGCCACTGCAACAACGGAGCGACAGCGCTCCAAGCCGAAGTCGGCCAAGGCCAGAGAACCGCGTAAGACCGGCGGGTCACGCCGCCCGCAACGCCGCCTCCACGTCGAGGTTGTTCCCCCTCCGGAAACGGCGCGGAAGCAGATGCTGGTTCGCAAGCTCCCTCATCAGACCCAGATCGTGGTCATGGAGGGCCCGGTGCTGGTGGAGCACTACGTGGCGCGATCGGACAAGCTGTCCCTCGTCGGCAACGTCTACCTCGGCAAAGTTCGCAATGTGCTGCCGGGCATGGAAGCGGCGTTCGTGGACTTCGGTGCCGGAAAGAACGGTGTCGTCTACGCCGGGGACATCAACTACGCCGAGATGGACCTCAACGGCAAGCCGAAGCGAATCGAATCGGCACTCCAGCCGGGCGACCCGATCCTGGTACAAGTGGTCAAGGACGCGATGGGGCACAAAGGCGCCCGTCTCACCAACCAGATCAGTCTCGCCGGACGGTATCTCGTGCTTGCACCGAACGACGATATCCGTGGTATCTCCCGAAGACTCCCCGACGACGAGCGGCGCAGGTTGCGCGAGGTGGTCGCCGAGTTCCGGCCCGAGGGTATGGGGGTCATCGTGCGGACGGCGGCCGAGGGCGCGTCCCGCGACGACATCCAGGCCGACATCGATCGCCTCCTCCACACCTGGAACAACATCGAGACGGGGCGGGAGCCGGCCACGGCTCCTGCACTGCTGCACGAAGAGCCTCCGCTCGTGATCCGGGTGATCCGCGAGCACTTCACCCGGGATTTCAAGCGGTTGCTCATCGACGACGAGGGGACCTACCGCAAGGTGCTCGACTATCTCGGTGGCACCGAGGCCGATCTCGTCGAGAAGGTCAAACGCTACGAGGACGACATGTCGGTGTTCGAGCGTTTCCACGTTGAGGACCAACTTCGCAAGGCACTGGATCGGAAGGTTTGGCTCCCGTCGGGAGGCCATCTCGTCATCGACCGTACCGAGGCGTTGACCGTCATCGATGTGAACACCGGCCGCTTCGTCGGACATTCGAACCTCGAAGACACGGTGCTGCAGAACAACCTCGAGGCCGCAGAGGAGATCGCTCGCCAGCTGCGCCTCCGTGACATCGGGGGCATCATCGTCATCGACTTCATCGACATGGAGGTCCTGAAGAACCAGGACGCGGTGCTCCTGCGCCTTCGGGAGCACCTCGCGAAGGACAAGACCCGATCCCAGGTCTTCGAGGTATCCAGTCTGGGTCTCGTGGAGATGACCCGAAAGAACGTGTCCGCCGGCCTTCTCGAGTCCTTCTCGGAGGTGTGCCCCCGCTGCAACGGGCGCGGCGTGCTCCTGCACGAAGAGGCGGCCACGGCGGGCGCTCCACTCCCGCGCAACGGCCGCAAGGGATCGTGATCTGTTCGCCTTACCCGGCGCGTCCGCTTATCATTGATCAACGCTCCGCGGAGCGGAGCATCCGACCGCACCGGAGCAGCCCTCCGGCATCCACCACCATCTCCGAAGGATCATGTACGCGATCATCCGCGCTGGCGGCAAACAGGCCAAGGTAGAACAGGGCGACGTCCTGGACGTCGAACGCGTCAAGGGTGACGGGGACATCGTCTATACGCCACTCCTCGTCGTCCAGGACGATGGCACGGTCATCTCCGATCGGCAGGTGCTGAGCACGTTGACCGTGACCGCCGAGGTGATCGGTGCGTCCGCCGGCCCCAAGATCGACGGTTTCAAGTACAAGAACAAGACCGGGTACCGACGGCGGATGGGTCACCGACAGAAGTACAGTCGCATCCAGGTGACCGGGATCGAGATCCCCGGCGGCGACGATTCGGAGAGCGGCGCCGAGGCCGAGGCTGCGGTCGAAGCCGCCGGCAAGAAGGAACCCGCAAAGGCGACCGGGACGGATAGCGCCGTCGAGAAGCCGGTGTCCACCGGTGACGACGCTGCGGATGCCGGAACCGAGATCGTTGCGGAGAAGGCCGTGTCCGACGACGACGACGACGACCCGGTCGACGAGGAGGGCTGACATGTCAAAGACCAAGGCGAGCGGTTCATCCAAGAACGGTCGCGATTCTGCAGCACAACGTTTGGGGCCGAAGGTCTTCGACGGTCAAACTGTGCACTCGGGCGCGATCCTGGTTCGGCAGCGCGGCACCCGTATCCATCCCGGAAACAACGTCGGCCGCGGGGGCGACGACACGCTCTTCGCGCTCACCACCGGTACGGTCAAATACGGCACGAAACGAGGGCGCCGCCAGGTGTCCGTGCTCGGCGAGGCCTGAACCCTTCCGCCCGTGGGCCGTCGATGAGCGTCGGCTGCCCGCCGAGCCCTCTTCGCTGATGGTTTCTTTCATCGATTCGGTTCACATCGAGGTACGCGGCGGTGCCGGGGGTGCCGGCGTGTCCGCGTTCGAGAAACGCAAGGGAAAACCCAGGGGTAAACCGACCGGTGGCAGCGGCGGTAGGGGCGGCGATCTCCTGCTCGAGGCCGACCCTGGGACCGGATCGCTGCTGCGGTACGAGCGCAGGCCGCACTGGAAAGCTCAGGACGGCACGCACGGCGAGGGCGACCGGAAGGTCGGCCGCGTCGGCGAAGACCTGGTGCTCCCGGTGCCCCTCGGAACCGTCGTGCGAGAGGCCGGGGGAACGCTCCTTGCCGACCTCGTGGAACCCGGACAGCGTCTGGCAGTCGCCCGGGGTGGACGGGGCGGACGCGGAAACGCCTCCTTCGTGAGGCCCGATCGACGTGCCCCCACGTTCTGTGAGCAGGGTGAGTACGGAGAGGCGCTTCGATTGAACCTCGAGCTGCAGATGCTCGCGGACGCGGCCCTCATCGGCTATCCCAACGCTGGGAAGAGCACGCTCATCTCGCGCGTGTCCGCGGCCAAACCGAAGGTCGCCGACTACCCATTCACGACGCTCACCCCGCACCTCGGTGTCGTGGCGATGGGAGAGCGTGAGTTCGTGCTGGTCGATGTGCCCGGTCTCATCGAGGGAGCTGCCGACGGCAAGGGTCTCGGCCACGAGTTCCTTCGCCACGCCCAACGTGCCGGCGTCCTCGTCCTGCTGCTCGACCCCTCACCGCTGCAGGAAGATCCGCCGGAGCGTCAATACGACGTGCTCGTCGCTGAGCTCGAATCGCACTCGCCGGAGCTCGCGTCGCGACCCAGAGTGATCGCGTTGAGCAAATCCGATCTGCCCGGTGTGGATCTCACACCCGAATGGGCCGAGGCACGCGACCTCGACGTGATCGCGGTGTCGGCGATCACCGGCGATGAGATCGATCTTCTCATGCATCGGATCGGCGATGCCGTCGATTCGGTCGAGCGGCAGGCACCCGACCGGGAAGGGTATGTGCTCCACCGACCGCTGTCACAGAGCTTCAGCGTGACCCGATCGGGGAGCGGCTGGCTCGTCACGGGGAGATCGGCCGAGCGGGCCATCAATCTGGACGATCTCACCGTCCCCGAGGCCGCCGATTTCGCGGCGCACCGGCTCGACACGCTCGGGGTGGACGACGCGCTCCGTCGTGCGGGAGCCGTACCCGGTGACGATGTCCGCATCGGTGATCTCGTGTTCACGTTCGATCCCGAGCCGGAGCATTTCGGGGCACCCGAGTGAGGCGCGCCAACCCGCCCGGCGCTCCGGTGGTCGTCAAGATCGGATCTTCGAGCCTGACCGGCGCCGACGGTTCGCTCGATCGTGAAGCGGTGGAACGGGTCACGGCCCAGATCGCGAACGTTCGTTCGGCCGGTCATCCCGCGGTGCTTGTCAGCTCGGGTGCGGTGGCCGCGGGTCTGCCCGCGCTCGAGATGGATCGCCGCCCGCACGACCTGCCCGGGCTCCAGGCGGCGGCCGCCGTCGGCCAGGGGAGACTGATGGAGCGTTATTCGCGCGCCTTCGCCGTGCATGGCGTCGTCGTCGGCCAGGTTCTCCTGACCCGTGATGTGCTGGCGCGCCGCGATCCGTACCTCCACGCCCGCGCCGCCTTGGAGCGGATGCTCGACCTCGGTGTCCTGCCGATCGTCAATGAGAACGACACCGTGGTGGTCGACGAACTGAAACTGGGAGACAACGATCGTCTGGCCGCGATCGTGTCGCATCTGGTACGTGCCGGGTTGTTGGTCATCCTCACCGACACGTCGGGCTTGTATGCGCACGACCCGCGGCTCGTCGAAGGAGCCGAGCTCCTCTCCGCCGTTCGTCACAGCGACGAGGTGCTCGACGAGCTCCGTTCCCGCATCACGGCGGGTGACTTCGGTTCGGGGGGCGTCGCGACGAAGGTCGCCGCGGCCCGGATGGCAGCCTTTTCCGGCATCCCGACCGTGGTCGCCGGTTCCGACGACCCCGAAGCGGTACGCAAGGCCGTGGCGGGCGATGAGGTGGGGACGTGGGTCGATCCCGGTGCCGGCCGACTCAGCGCGAGGAAACTGTGGATCGCGTTCGGCCTTCCCGCTTCCGGCCGGTTGATCATCGACGACGGCGCAAGGAACGCGGTGACGGATGGGGGCAAGTCGTTGCTCGCGGTCGGGATCGTCGACGTGTCGGGCGCCTTCGAGCGCGGCGATGCCGTCGAGATCATCTCGACGGCGGGCGACCTCGTTGCCAAGGGCCTGGCCAACCTGGCGTCGGACACGATGCGGGGAGCGATCGGGCGGCACACGTCGGCGGCGGGTGGTGCAGCGATCCATCGAGACGACCTCGTCGTCTTGTCCTGAGCCGCCCGCCGGTCCGTACACTGGCGCTCGATGGTCACCAACGAATGGGCCACGCCCGCCGACGTCGCGTCCGCTCTGGAAGCCGCGGGTTATCTCCCCGATGCCACGATCTCCCAGGTCGTGTTCCTCGCGGACCGTCTCGACAAGCCGATCCTCGTCGAGGGGCCGGCCGGCGTCGGTAAGACCGCCCTGGCGCTCGCGCTGTCACAGGCAACGGGACGCCGGCTCGTTCGACTCCAGTGCTACGAGGGTCTCGACGAAGCCAAGGCGCTGTACGAGTGGGACTACCACAAACAGCTCCTCCGGCTCCAGAGCGACGAAGGTAAGGAATGGGATGATCTCGAGGCGGGGATCTTCTCGGAGTCGTTCCTGCTGACCCGGCCGCTCCTCGAGGCGATCCGAAGTCCCGACGCCGTCGTTCTCCTCATCGACGAGGTCGACCGGGTGGAGGTGGAAACCGAGGCTCTCCTGCTCGAGGTGCTCGACTCTTTCCAGGTGACGATCCCGGAACTCGGCACCATCGAGGCCGAGACCCGGCCTCTCGTCGTGTTGACGTCGAACAACACGCGCGAACTGTCGGAAGCGTTGAAGCGGCGTTGCCTGTATCTCCATCTCGGTTACCCGACGATCGATCGGGAACGCGCCATCCTGAGAAGCCGGGTACCGGACCTCGACGCGACGATGGCCGAGCGGATCGCCGCAACGGTCGCCTCGATCCGCACGCTGGCGCTGCGCAAGGCTCCGTCCGTGAGCGAGTCGATCGACTGGGCCAGGACCCTGCTGGCCCTCGGCATCTCGGAGGTGAACGCCGAGACGGCGACGGACACACTCAACGTGCTGCTCAAGTACCAGACCGACATTGAGAAGGTCGCGGTGGATCTGAACACCGAGTCCGGGCGTCCTCCGGCGTGATCGAAACGCTGACCGCGTTCGTCGACGAGATGCGAGAGGTGGGCGTGCCGGTGTCGATGGTGGAGGCCCTCGATGCCGCGGCAGCGCTCGAGTACGCCGACCTGTCGACGCCGGAGGGACTGCGTGCCGTGCTCGGGGCCACGCTCATCAAGAGCCCCCGTCATCGCGGTGCCTTCGAAGCCGCTTTCGATGTGTTCTTCGGGGGTGGGACGCCTGTTCCGTCCGGCGATCGGGCCGGGGCTTCCGATATCGGGGAGACGGCTGCGAGCGGCGCCGGGGGGCAGGGCGGTGAGGGGGACGAACTCGCCGAGGCGATGGCGGCAGCCTTGGCCGCGGGAGACCATGAAACGCTCCGCAGACTCGTTCGCCGGGCGGTCGATCGTCTGTCCGGCATGGAGCCGGGTCGTCCGGTCGGCGGCCGGTACTACCAGTATCGGGTGCTCAGTCGCCTGGACCTGGACCGTCTCGCGGAGAGGCTCTTCGCGGCTCTCGGAGAGGACGGTTCGGATCCGCTGGGCCGGCGACTGGAATCGGATCGGGTACAGCGGCTGCTTGACGAACTGCGAGAGGAGATCCGTCGTGAGATCCTGCGGCGGCTGATCGACGATCGCGGAGCAGAAGCCGTGGCGAGAACGGTGCGGCAACCGCTGGTCGAGGACATCGACCTGATGCACGCGACCCGCGAGGAGATCGAGCAATTGGAGCGAGCGGTGGCACCGCTCGCCCGGAAGCTGGGAACCCGGCTGGCGCAGCGGCGCAAACGCGGATCCAAGGGGCGTCTCGATGTGCGCCGCACGATCCGCAGGTCGCTGTCGCACGGGGGTGCCCTGGTCGATCCCCGGTTCAAGCCACCGCGCCGGTCGAAGCCGGAGCTGGTGTTGCTGTGCGACGTGTCGGGGTCCATGGCCACCTTTGCCCGGTTCACGATGCAGCTCACCTATGCCATCGCGAACGAGTTGTCCAAGGTCCGGACGTTCGCGTTCATCGATGGTCTCGACGAGGTCACGGATTTCTTCGGAACCGATGTCGCCTTCGAGGAGGGGCTGGCGAGGATGGGCGTGGAGGCAGATCTCGTCCGCAGGGACGGTCACTCCGATTACGGTCGCTCGTTCCGCGAGTTCCGCACCCGGTTCGGCGAGGCGGTTTCGGCGCGCACGACGATCCTCGTGACCGGTGATGCTCGAAACAACTACCGCGAATCCGGTATCGCCGACATCGAGGCGGTGGCGGCCCGAGCAAGAGCCCTCTTCTGGCTCAACCCGGAGTCGGAGCGTTACTGGGACACGGGCGACTCGATCATGGGGACCTACCGCGGCGTAGCCGACCGTGTTCACGAGGTGCGCACCCTCCGCCAGCTGGAAACCTTCGTCGCGGAAGCCGCCCTCCCCGTCTCCCGCCGGATTGTCGTTGCGAACCCTGGGTTCGCAACGACGCCCAGTGTCGTTTCCAGCCCAAAGTTCGCTGAGTCCTGAGAGGCGGAGTAGGCCGATTCCGGCAACCCCTTCTTCTCGTCGCACCAACCCGATACGCTGTCATCGCGGCGGCGGAGAAGGGAAGCGGTTCGGGTGTATCCGGTCGTCGCGTTCGCCGTGATCGCATCCTTCCTCGCCACGGCGGGATGCACCGGGTTGCGCTCCCCCGTTGATGGCGACGTCGTGCGCGGCTTCGCACCCATCGGGCTCTACGCGGGGCACTGGGGCGCCGATTTCGCGGTGCCCGAAGGCACATCGGTGCGGGCCGCCGCCGATGGGACCGTCGCGTTCGTCGGGACGGTGGTCGGTAACCGCACCGTGAGCATCGATCACGGGGGCGGTGTCCGAACTTCGTATTCCTATCTGGACAGGACGGTCACGAGCAGAGGTTCCGGCATCCGGGTGGGGACGATGCTGGGAACGACAGGCAGACACGGAGGTCGGGCTGCTCTCCACTTCTCGGTTCGTGTCGGCGGGCGCTACGTCGATCCGGTGCCAGCGCTCGGTTGTCTCGGATCGCCGGGGGAGGGGTTGTGGCTGCGCGGAGTCGGACCGCCGACCACGTATGCTCTCGGGAATGCGTGGAATCCTCGGTGGCACGTTCGACCCGCCTCACGTGGCCCATCTCGTGGCCGCCGAAGCGGCGTACCGGCAACGCGATCTCGACGTCGTCACCTTCATCCCGGCGGGCGCACCGTGGCAGAAGGCCTCGGTCGCCGTGTCGGACGCGAAACACCGGTGGGAGATGACCGAGCTCGCGATCGAGGGAGTCGACTATTTCGAAGCCGACGACCGCGAGGTCCGCCGTGACGGCTGGACGTACACGGTCGACACGCTGGAGACATTCACTGAAAGAGAAGAGATCCTGCTCGTTCTCGGCGCCGATGCTGCTCTTGGCTTGCCGACCTGGCACCGGCACGAAGAGGTGCTCGACCGTGCCACGATCGCGGTCGTTCCTCGGCCGGGCGTTGCCCGGGCCGAGGTCGATGAGGTGCTCGGGATGTCCGTCGTATGGCTCGACATGCCCGCCCTCGATGTGAGCGGCACGATGCTGCGGGATCGTGTTCGGGAAGGCAAGTGCATCAGGTTCCTCGTCAGCGACCCGGTGTGGGCCTACGTACGAGAGGAAGGCCTGTACCAGCGGGCGGGGCGCGTGAACCCGTGAACGGCTGCGCCGCCGTGCCCTATCATTCTCAGAGCCGTTCTTGAGAGGAGAACTCATCGTTGCCAACGACCACGCGGTCATGGTGGCCGGAGAAGCCGCCGCAGCAATCAGAGAGAAGAAGGGCGATGATGTCGCCCTTCTCGACGTTTCGGAACTCGTGGTCGTCACCGATGTGTTCCTGATCGCTTCGGGGACCTCGAACCGGCACGTCCGCACCCTCGTCGACGAGGTCGAGGAGCGCCTCAAGACGTTTGGTGATCGGCCGCTGCGTCGTGAGGGTGTCGCATATGGACGGTGGGTTCTGCTCGACTACGGGGACCTGGTCGTTCACGTCTTCGACGCCGAGACCCGTGAGTACTACGAACTGGAACGACTATGGGCTGATGCTCCCCGCCTACCGGTTCCGGAACATTCGGTGCAAACCGAAGCCTGATAGGATTCCCGAGCCTTGGGGCTGTAGCTCAGCTCGGCAGAGCACTTGCATGGCATGCAAGGGGTCAGGGGTTCAAATCCCCTCAACTCCACCACCAGAAATCCCTTGCGTTGCAAGGGATGTCGGCGTTTCAGGGATCAAGCGAAACGA
>PVMS01034232.1_pt1 | contig 26131 bp, 22 predicted proteins | sample 1853461 | NCBI WGS metagenome assembly PVMS01 (sample SAMN08582032, study PRJNA380276) | Marine sediment metagenome, whole genome shotgun sequencing project. | isolation source: ocean sediment barecode stripped | collected 2017
CAGATCATCCCACCTTCAGATCTGATTCTTTTACAATCAAACCCTCCTCATATGGCTCAACAAGGTCGCCTGCTTCTGTAAGCCCGTGCAATGTATCTACAAATAGCTGGCTTAAGTCTGTAAATACATCATCCGGAATTTCCCTCATTACTGGTTTATATGAACCTATAGCAATAATCGTTTTCCCATGCCACCATGCTCCTTTATCCGGCACAACAGGCTGGTGTGATCCGGTGGCTGTAATGATTATTTCAGAAGCCCTGCAAAGATCCATGGCGTTGGTACAGGGAATAACCTCAACATCTTTATAAAAGGCGTTAAAACGCTCCTTAAACCGATTCATTATTGATTTTGACCGATCCAGTATAAAGAGCTGTCCGATGGCTCGCTGCTGACAGGCAAACAATGCCTGGTGAAAGCCCTGTATCCCAAGTCCGACAATGCCCAATGTGGTTGCACCTTGCGGTGCCAGGTATTTGATCCCCACAGACCCTACAGCTGCAGTTCTCATGGCAGTAAGTTTACTTCCATCCAGCACAGCAAGTGGTTCTCCGGTTTCCCCGTCATTCAATACCACAGAACCATAGATCATAGGCTTCTTTTTCTTCAGGTTTTCCGGAAACACTGAAACCAGTTTGGTTGAAAAGTACTTCTCTCCAAAACACGGCATCAGGAGCAGTGTGTTTTCTCCACGATCGAGATGCAAACGTTGAGGAACTTCAATCAATCCATTTGCCGTATCTACAAAGGCCTCCTCAATGGCATTGACCCAGGCACTTATGGGGGCAGCATTTTCAATGGCGTTGCTATCGTGTACTATCATAGTAAATCAATTAACACTCTATTCCTGTTGACATGCTGAAGTTAATATGATTTTATGTGAATGTAAAGTACAAAGCCCCCCAAGAATGAGAGGCTTTGTACCCGGAGCCGGAATCGAACCGGCACGGCCATTACTGGCCACTGGATTTTAAGTCCAGCGCGTCTACCTATTCCGCCATCCGGGCATCAAGTAGACAATACTACTATTAAATTTTTTCACTTCAACCTTAACACAATCTCTATTCCATAATGGCGGAATAGGCCTGCCCTCTTGCTGGCTCCTCCCTAAAATGCTCCACCGGAGCATTTCTTCACGGTCGGCCCTGCCATCCGGGCATCAAGTAGACAATACTACCATTATGTTTTATGGTGCTTTTAGCGATGCAAATTTAAACAAAAAACCGAAACATTATTCCACCAGGGTTTTCATGGCATCTTCCACATCGCCGGGGGAGCTCATTATTTTGGTAAAGGTCCCCATTTTAAGCTCTGGCCAGTGCAGGGCAAAACGATACCTACCATGCAACATGGTGGCCAGGTTGCCCTGAAGAATTATTTCATAGGGCATGGCTGCCGCATGGCTCTCACCAATAATGGGTAAAAATTTGGCTTCGCCCTCTTCAGCATTCGGGAGCCCTACGCCAAATATGGCTACCTGACTTCCCATGTCCATAATTTCGTAAATCTTTACTGTAGAGCCTGAGGCAGTGGAAAGGTTTGCCTGAAGAATTGATAATCCCTGTTCAAAAGATTCAAATTCGGCCAGTTCTACCGGCTCATCAAAATGGGGCATACCCACCATATATTTGTATTTGATCAGATCCTTATGGGAGAGATCTCCTCCAAAGGGCTCCATCGTAGTTCCCAGGCCATTAAAAGAATTCTTTATTTCTGAAGAGACTTCCATGGCAAAAGAGTTAAATGAATCCTCTTCCATCAGTTCCCTGAAATAGGCGAAAAAGAGATACTCGGGATTTAATATGGAAACCGTGATCTGATCTTCTGCCTTTTGAAATCCCACCTTCATTGCAGCTGCCAGCATCCCCCGATCCTCCGACTTTTTACATAGGGTTTTGAGCTTTGAACTTGTAAAAACTACAACGTAGAGATCAGGATTCGCGCCAGGCTGATATTGACCGAGCACTTCATACCCCTGAGCTGTCAATAGTTCAGTTACTTTTTCGGACGCCTCGGGGATGGACCCGGGAAGGCTTGCCACCTTCAGGTAAGGCGATATGGCCGATGCCGTTATAAACCCGAATGTGATCAACAAACCAATAGCCAGTAATTTTTTCATCATAGAAAATTTAGAGGTGATAAATATTTGATCCAAAAATAGATGCAATAATAATTGCGGAAGAATAGAGTGGACTGATATATATCAGGTGGGCGTTTGTTGAAGAGCATAAAAAAAAGGATGCCGTTCAGACATCCTTTTTTTCTCGAGCGGGAAACGGGACTCGGACCCGCGACCCCGACCTTGGCAAGGTCGTGCTCTACCAACTGAGCTATTCCCGCAAATGGATTGCAAATATAGTATTGTATTTTCAAATCTGCAAACCCTTAGACTACAGTCCCGAAAGCTTTTTAATCTCGTTTAGTTTGTTGAGTGCCTCCATGGGGGTCAGGTTGTTGATATCCAGACCTGCGATTTGATCACGAATCTGTTTGAGTACGGGATCATCAAGCTGGAAAAAGCTCATCTGCAGTCCTTCACGCTGGCTGGCAAGCTCTCCAACCGGCTTGCTGAGATTTTTCTCCCCGCCTGTTTTTTCAAGCTCTTCCAGAATCTCATTGGCCCTTTTTACAACGCTTTTTGGCATCCCGGCCATCCGGGCCACATGAATCCCGAAACTATGTTCACTTCCGCCCGGAACCAGTTTTCGGAGGAAAATAACCCGGTCGTTCAGTTCCTTAATGCTCACATTATAATTCCGCACCCTTGGAAAGGAAGCCTCCATCTCGTTTAACTCATGATAGTGGGTTGCAAAAAGTGTTTTTGCTTTCGCTCCGGGCTGTTCGTGGATATATTCTACCATGGCCCAGGCTATGGATATGCCGTCGTAAGTGCTGGTACCTCTCCCGATCTCATCCAGGATCACCAGGCTTCGTCCCGAAAGGTTATTCAGAATGCTTGCCGCTTCCAGCATCTCCACCATAAAGGTGGACTCTCCCAGTGAAATGTTATCGGAAGCTCCCACCCTGGTAAATATCTTATCCACCCACCCGATGCGGGCTGCCTGGGCGGGAACAAAGCTCCCCACCTGAGCCATCAAAGTGATCAAAGCCGTCTGCCTCAAAAACGCAGACTTACCCGACATATTCGGTCCTGTAAGCATGATGATCTGCTGATCTTCATCGTTCAGCTTAACGTTGTTACTCACATAGGCTTCATCCACCGGAAGCTCTCTTTCGATCACAGGATGCCGTCCTTCGGTAATCTCTATGTTGGAACTCTCATTCACTTCGGGCCTGCAATAGTCATATTCAGCAGCGTTTCGTGAAAAGGAGAGCAAACAATCCAGGCGTGCCACAAGGGAGGCATTTAACTGAATAGGCTCCACCCAGGCTGAGATGCTGGCCACCATTTCATGAAACAGTCTCATTTCAATGGCAAGGCTCTTCTCCTCTGCTCCCAGTATCTTCTCCTCGTAAGTTTTTAACTCTTCAGTGATATACCTTTCGGCGCTTACCAGGGTCTGTTTTCGGATCCATTCCTCCGGGACCTTATCTTTATGGGTGTTTCGGACTTCAATATAGTAACCAAATACATTATTAAATCCTATTTTAAGGCTTGTGATCCCCGTACGCTCCAACTCTCTTTGCTGCAGCTTAACCAGATAATCCTTACCCGAATGCATGATCTCCCTGAGGTCATCCAACTCTTCGGACACGCCTGCAGCTATAACTCCACCCTTATTAAGCAGGGCAGGTGGTTCGGCCTCTATCTCTTTTTCAATTCTATCTTTCACCTCCCCACAGGGATCTAACTGTTTGGCCAGTCTCTGCAGAGAAGGTTCCCCCGTTTGGTCACACTCTTCCTTTAGGGGCGCGAGTGCGAAGAGTGCATTTTTCAACTGCACCAGTTCTCTGGGTGCTATTCTGCCCACAGCCACTTTTGAGATAATACGCTCCAGATCCCCGATACTTTTAATTTGTCGAACCAGGAAATCTCTGAACTCTTCATGAGAAAGAATGTGGTCCACCACATGATGTCGCTCCCGGATCAACAGAACATCCTTTAAGGGAAGCGAGAGCCAACGCCTCAATAACCTGGATCCCATGGGGCTTACGGTCCTGTCCATCACATCCAGCAGGGTTCGTCCTCCCTCATAGAGGGATTGGAAAATTTCCAGGTTCCTGACGGTAAAACGATCAAGCCACATGTAATGATCCTGCTCAATTCGGGAGAGTCTTGTAATATGAGCGGTGCGGGAATGTTGCGTAATTTCCAGGTATTGCAATATGGCCCCGCTGGCAATGACTCCGAAACTCATCTCCTGTACTCCAAATCCCTTCAGGTTCTGGGTACTGAATTGCCTGTGTAGCTTGTCCCTGGCATTGTCTTCCGTATAGACCCATTCGTCCAGCAGAAAAGTGTAATACCCCTCTCCAAATGATTCCATAAAGGCCTCTCGCTTGCTCTTCTGGACCAGTACTTCCCGGGGTTTAAAACTGCTAAGTAATTTATCGATCAGCGCAATATCGCCCTGGGCAGTCAAAAACTCACCAGTGGATATATCCAGGAAAGCAATCCCATTGAGCTGACGATCGAGATATACGCTGGCCAGGAAGTTGTTCTCTTTATTTTCCAGCACATTCTCATTGTAGGTCACCCCTGGGGTGACAAGTTCAGTGATGCCCCTTTTTACGATTTTTTTTGTGAGTTTGGGGTCTTCAAGTTGCTCGCAAATGGCCACCCGTTGACCTGCGCGTACCAGCTTAGGCAAATAGGTATCCAGGGAATGGTGTGGGAAACCGGCCAGCTCCACAGATGAGGCAGCACCATTGGCTCTTTTGGTCAGTGTAATGCCCAGTATTTCAGAGGCTCTGATGGCATCTTCTCCAAAAGTCTCATAAAAATCACCCACCCTGAATAGCAATACTGCATCGGGATGTTTGGCTTTGACGGAGTAATATTGCTTCATCAAAGGGGTCTCAGCGATATGTTTCGGAATGGTCAAAATCAAAAACCTGAAATCAAAAATAAAGGTTATGCGAGGATTAAAGAAGCTTTGTTGAAAAGTAAACACTTTTATTTCTCCAGTTTTTTCGCGTAATTGAGTGGATGCGTTCTGGAAGATATATGCTTACCTATCTGATCTTTGCCGGTTTTTTCCTGGGAATTCTATTTGGCTGGCTTATTGGGGAACCCATTATACCTGTGGCCGAACCCATGCAGGAGCTGTTTTTACGCCTGCTACGCATGGCCATTCTGCCCCTTGTGATCACCTCCATTGTCAGTGCGGTCATCCAGGTAGGTAGCAGCAAAGGTTTGGGGAAAATAAGTTTACGGACCATCACCTACTACCTAACCACTAGTATTCTGGCTATTCTCACAGGTCAGGTCCTGGTCAATGTTTTTAAGCCCGGGAAAGGTGCCAAGATCGGTTTGCTTGAAACACCTGAAGGAATCGGGGTGGTAGATCAGGGTTTTGGGGATTTGTTATTAAATATAATTCCCGAAAATCCCTTCGCGGCCATGGCCAATGGGGATGTTCTCCCGGTGATTTTTTTCTCTCTCCTTTTTGGATTTTTTGTAACCCAGTTGAAGATAGACCAACGGAATTTGCTTGGTAATGTATTTCAGGCTGCATTTGAGGCCATGATGAAACTTACCTCCTTTGTGATCTGGACTGCCCCTATTGGTGTTTTTGGGATTATTGCGGGAATTGTGGCTAAAACAGGCTTCGATGCATTTGCCTCCCTTGGAAAATTTTTCCTTGTGGTGATTGCCGGATTATCCATTCATTTCTTTATCACCCTGCCGCTGATATTGAAATATGTTGGGAAAATAAGTCCGGCCAAACATTTCCGGGGGATGCTCTCTGCATTACTCACAGGTTTTTCTACCTGCTCTACCATAGTAACCCTGCCTCTAACTCTGAAAGCAGTGACCGAAGTATCCGGAGCTTCTAAAAAGGCCGCGGGTTTTGTGCTACCCATCGGGGCCACCATCAATATGGATGGAACTGCGCTCTATGAATGCGTAGCCACCATTTTTATTGCGCAGGTTTATGGATTTGACCTGGGGCTGGCACAACAAGGAATCATTGTAATAACTGCGGTACTTGCTTCCATTGGCGCTGCCAGCATTCCCATGAGCGGTTTTGTGATGTTAACAATCATTCTGAATGCCGTGGGCCTGCCTTTGGAGGGTGTAGCCCTGATTCTGGCAGTGGACCGGATCCTGGATATGTTCCGTACCACTGTCAACGTATATAGCGACTCTGTGGGAGCGGTTGTGATCAGCCGGCTGGAGGGAGATTAAAAAATACCGCCCTCTCTTTCGAGTAGGGCGGCATCTGATATATTCTGATCTGATTATCTAAAAACTAAAATCCACACCAATTGCAAAAAGTTTGGTGTTTTTTGCATAAGTATCAGTATAACCTACGGCAGCTGGAAAACCTAATGGCAGATAAGACTGTGCTTCGCTATAATCTTCATACATCACATAGGTGAAACCTGCATTAATGGTGATCATTTCTGTCACATTTACAAAAACACCACCTGCAACGGAATTGAATTTGTTGGCATAATTCAAGTCTGACTGATAGTCATCATTAACCCCAAGGTTTCCACCATTGTATCCCAGGCTTACTCCCAGAATTCCCAAAAACTTATATTCCACGCTTGCTGCAAATGACCAGTCATTCTCATCAATGGTCGACTCATTGTTGATCTGTTCATTGTTCTCATTCACATTTCCATAATAGGCAGATTTGTCGAGGAAATAATTAAAACCTACGCTGGCGGTAAGCTTATTCAGGGGCTTTAATTCCGCTCCAAGAGAAAACATACCGGGAAGATCACCCCTGGTCTTTGCTTCATCGGGAAACATACCCACATCATCTACTTCTGTTTCGTTGGTTAATTCAATTTTCGTACGATGCTCATATCTGGCAGCAATGTTGACCATATCAGACAGGTGAATATTCAAGCCAATGATAGGTGTGAAGCCAGAACCCTTCTGAACAGCATTTAGATTGGCATCTGCGGTGGCAACATCCAGTAACATGGCAGTTCCATTCAACATCCCTACTGTAGCTTCATCCAGGTATGGGTTGGTAGCTACAGTGCGAAGGTAGTCTCCGGGAGCTTGTGTTCCACCATAGTCTTCAGGTGAATCGATGGTTACATCGGATAATGCACCCTCATAAGAGTTGTTGGCCATCACATACCTGCCTCCAATGGCCACAGAGATCATTTCGTTAATTGCATAGGTAGCCCCAACCTGGATACCATAATAGGTGGAAGTCCCTTTAAAAGCTGCATTCATGTTATAACCGGAAATGTTTCGATAACCGGGATCGGGTAAACCGGCACCAGCGAGACCCTGGTCAATGGGAGCCAGGGCACCCTGCAGCATAGGAACCAATGATGCAACGGGAATCTCAAAAGATGGAAGGCCGGTTTGGAAATCAGCAGTTCCTCCTCCACCAATAATATTGAAACCAACTGAAAACGCCCACTTATCCAGTTTATAAGCCGCATAAATACTTGGGAAGATGGGAGCTGTGAGCTCGGCTTCATAAGATTTAGGGGTTGGGGATAAATAAGGATAATCACTGGTAATGGCTCTGGTTTGAAAAATAGATTGGTTGGATAATGATAAGTGAAGTCCTCTCTCAAGTACGCCCAGACCGGCCGGATTGTAGTATACAGCATCAATTCCAAGAGTGGCATGACGGGTCAGAGTTCTGGCAAAGGCAGCACTCTGGTTTGTGTTTGTAACCAGCCCGCCTGCAAACATTACAGGAGAGAGCATAAGCATCCCGATAGCGAATAGATTTAGTCGTTTCATCAGAGTCGTTTTTTGTTTTCGGCTGCAAGAAAAGAAAATATTTTGGATTTTAAACAGATATAAGTCACCCAAAACTAGGAATCTAGTGGTTTTACCTCAACATTTTCTCCTGAAAATGGTTATTTATATACTATGAAAAAACGAGTTACAGGCCTTGGAGGGGTATTTTTTAAATCACGGGACCCTGAGGCAATTAAGCTTTGGTATCAGAAACATCTGGACATTCAGAGCGGCGAACATGGCGCGCTATTCCACTGGCGCTACAGTGATAATCCCGAAAAAGAGGGAGCAACGGCCTGGAGCCCCTTTCCTGAAGACACCGATTATTACAATCCCAGCAAGAAAGATTTCATGTTCAACTACAGGGTGGAAAACCTGGTTGAACTTTTGAAAGTTCTTAAAGATGAAGGGGTTGAAGTGGTGGGGGAGATTGAAGAGTACTCCTATGGAAAATTAGGTTGGATCATGGATCCCGATGGCAATAAGGTCGAACTGTGGGAACCCATGGACGAAAACACACTATAGTCAGGCAATGAAAGAGTTATGGGATAAAAGGTACGACACCGACCAATTTGTTTATGGATCCTCTCCCAACAGCTTTCTCAAATCAGAGCTGGACAAACTGAAAGTCGGTAAGATTCTCTTGCCAGGAGAAGGAGAGGGCAGAAATGCCGTATATGCTGCATCGAAAGGCTGGAGTGTGGAGGCATTTGATCAGAGTCAGGTGGCGTCTGAGAAGGCCCTGAGCTATGCGGCAGAAAAAGGCCTTGAAATAGATTATCAGGTTAGCGGATTGGAGGAGTATCCGTTTAAACCCAAGCATTTCGATGCAGTGGGCCTCATCTATTTTCACGTGAGTACTCCTGGAAGGATTCTGCTGCACAGTCAGGTTTATAATGCTTTAAAACCTGGAGGAGTACTAATCCTTGAGGCTTTTCATACCTCACAGTTGGGAAATTCCACAGGAGGTCCCCCCTCTCTTGAATTGCTATTCAAAGAGGAAACACTTTTAACAGATTTTGCCTCTCTGGAAATGATTGAGATTTCTCAAACCCGGGTAATCCTGGATGAAGGTCCCTTTCACCAGGGAGAAGCAGAGGTGATCCGGTTTGTGGGTAGAAAAAAACAATAGATTTATAGATTATGGATTTAGGGCTTAAGGATAAAGTGGTGATGGTGGCTGCCTCCAGCAAAGGGTTGGGCTACGGAATAGCCAGGCAGGCGGCACTTGAGGGTGCAAAATTGTCGCTGGGTAGTCGCTATGAAATAAACATTCGGGAAGCGGCCGAAAAACTCAAAAAAGAAGTGCCGGGAGTACATATTTTTGCATCGATTCTTGATGTAGCCGATTTTTTATCCATCGAATCGTGGGTAAGCGGCACCCTTAAAGAATTTGGCACCATAGATAAACTGGTGGTAAATGGAGGCGGTCCTCCTCCGGGGACTTTTGATGAAATCGATGATGTGACCTGGCACACCGGGTACGAAAATACATTGATGAGTGCAGTAAGGCTTATCCGGGAAGTGCTTCCAATTATGCGACAAAACAGATCGGGTTCCATTCTCACTGTGACTTCAAGTTCTGTGAAGGAACCCATCGACAGCCTCCTGCTTTCAAATGTATTTCGTGCAGGAGTTACAAGCCTGGTGAAAAGCCTCTCCTTCCAGGTGGCAAAGGATCAGATCAGAATCAATAACCTGGTTCCTGGCTTTTTTGATACCGATCGACTGCAGGAGCTTGATCAGCGCAATTCCAGAGAGTGGAGGATCAGTGTGGAAAATGTAAGAAAAATAAACTTTGACAACATTCCAATGGGACGGTATGGTGATCCAGATGAATTTGGGAAAGCCGCCGTATTTCTTCTTTCAGATGCCGCCTCCTACGTCACAGGGGAAACCTTCATCATTGACGGAGGTAAAATGCGAACCGTATGGTAGCTGGTCATAACCATCAACTTTTCCCGGTTATACTCGAATTTGCAGAAGAACTTTCTGATGGAATCTACCTGTTTGGATTCCGACGAGACTTTGATTTTATGGCCGGACAGGTGGTGGGTATTGCCCTTGAGGAAAACGGACCACGAAGGTTATACAGCATTTGCAGCGGTGAAGATGAAGCCCAGATTAAAATCCTCTACAATTTGATTGATGAGGGCTATCTTACCCCGCGCCTTTCGGATCTGGAGGCTGGGAACTCCATCTGGATTACCGAACCCAGGGGAGAATTTACAGACAATCCGGATCCGGCTGTATGGATCGCCACAGGAACCGGAATAGCTCCATTTTATTCCATGTTAAAATCGGGGCTTGGCCAGAATAAAATACTGATTCATGGGAACCGCTTCCTGGAACAATTTCATTTCTACGATGAATTTGAAACGGTCTTAGGGAATAACTATTTTCGCTGCTGCTCCGGGGAGCGAGATGAAAGGGTTTATCATGGAAGGGTGACCAGCTTTATTGAGGAGGAGGCTGAGTTAGATCCATCGCTAAAGTACTACCTTTGTGGGAATGCTGAAATGGTGGTAGAAACAAGGGATATCCTTATCCAAAAGGGCATCCCCTTCCATCAAATCATCTCTGAAATATACTTTTAATCCATGCGGGAAAAACTATTCGGTAAAACACTTGAGGAGTTAATTACCCTTACAGAAAATCTGGGTCTTCCCTCCTATACCGCCCGACAAATTTCAGAATGGCTCTATAAGAAGGGGGTTTCTTCCATCGATGAAATGACCAACCTCTCAAAAAAAGCCAGGGCAGAACTCTCCGAATCATTTGATCTGGGGACAAGTCTGCCTGTGGAAGTAACTGAGTCGGTAGACGGAACTAAAAAATACCTCTTCAGGGCTTTGAACGATAAGTATATTGAAACTGCCTATATTCCTGAAGAGAAAAGAAGCACCCTTTGTGTCTCCTCGCAGGTGGGGTGTAAAATGGGGTGTCTCTTCTGCATGACTGGAAAGCAGGGATTTCAGGGCAATCTCACTGCCGGGGAGATCCTCAACCAGTACAGAAGCATTTCAGAATGGAAGGCCCTGACCAACGTTGTCTATATGGGTATGGGCGAACCCCTTGATAACCTGACCGAAGTATTGAAGAGCCTTCAGATCCTGACTTCAGATTGGGGGTTTGCACTCAGTCCCCGCCGAATTACTGTATCTACCATTGGGATTACCCCTGCCATGCTTCAGTTTCTGGATCAGAGTGAAGCACACCTGGCTGTGAGCCTGCATACCCCATTCGATGAGGAGCGACGAAAGCTGATGCCGGTACAACAGGTCTATCCCCTTCAGGAGGTATTGAAGGAGATTCGCTCATGGGACTTTGGCAGACAGCGCAGAATCTCCTTTGAATACATCCTGTTTAAGGATTTTAATGACTCATCCGCTCATGTAAATGAGCTTGCCAGGATTCTTCAGGGGATTCGTTGCCGGATCAACCTGATTCGCTTCCACCCCATTCCGGATACGCCCCTTGAATCTCCTGAGGAGGGTGCTATTATTCACTTCAGAGATAAGCTGAAGGCCAAAGGGATCACCACCACCATCAGAGCCAGTCGGGGTCAGGACATTTGGGCCGCCTGCGGACTACTCTCCACCAAAAAGATGACCAAAAAAGAGTAACTCATTGCGATAAAAGAGATCCCGGACACATACACCTTCAAAAAGGATGTGGTGGCTCAATGATTTACTGATGCTCTTTTTCCCGGTGAATTGTTTGCTGTGCGGAAAGCGGCTACCCACACCCGGGGAGGTGATCTGTCTGAGCTGCGAGCACAAGATTCCCAGAACCGGATATACAGATCTAATTAAGAATCCGGTATATATGGGTTTCTGGGGGGAGGGTCCACGTGGAACATTGCACTTCACTCTTCCGTTTTGAAAAAGGCTCCTCCTATCAAACTCTGCTTCACGATCTAAAATACCGTGGAAACAGGAGGGTGGGATTGTACCTGGGTCGTTTGCTGGGCCATGATTTAAAAAATTCCCCCTATGCCCATTGTGATGTCATCGTTCCTGTCCCCCTACATCCAAAACGACTCAGACAAAGGGGATACAACCAGTGTGAGATCATTGCCACCGGAGTTTCGGAGATTTTGCACATCCCCGTTGAAGCAAATCTCCTGACAAGAAAGGTCCACCGGGCCTCACAGACCTTTATAGGTCGTTACGAACGATTTGAAAATGTGTCAGGAAGCTTTGGCATCTCCAGAAAAGCACCTGCCATGTATGGAAAAAAGATTCTACTTATTGATGATGTAGTAACCACTGGTGCCACATTGGAAGCCTGCAGTCAGGTCCTGCTTAGAAAATATACCTGCCTGGTTTACATTGCTACTGTTTGTTGCGCTTGAACCTGTAGGTCAAAGAGAGGCTGATAACATTGTGAAAGTAGCCCTTGTACTGGGCGTGATTCCATTCCTGGGGATCGCGGAAAGGAATAGCCGAATTGGTATAGCGTAAATTTACCCCCATACCTTCACTGAACCAGTACCCGAATCCAACAAAAACACTCAGGCCAAAGGTTCTGTTCTCAGGATAGGAGGAGGGATTCAGCTCTCCGTTTTCATCCTCGTAGGATACGTCCAGCAAAACCTCCGGAGAGATTCCTAATTCCACCAGATACTTTTCATCACGAATATAGTGCGTAGAAAGCGGTAATTCCACGTAGTGATAGGTACTTCTGTACAGTGTAGGATCGTAATCTTCGGGACCCTTGTACACTCCGCGTGTTACATATTTTAGTTCGGCCTGCCAATAGATATCGGAAACGATATGCTGGTTCATAAAACCTCCGGCATTCAATCCAATTCTTTTAAAACCTGTATAGGTATCGCCAGTTATCTGTGAGGCAGTTATTCCCCCATAGAGACCAAAAGTCAGGGGATTAGTCGGAGATTGGCTATAGGAAACAATGGTCATCCCTAGCAAGCCACAAAAAAGGGCAATTCGTACCCACCGGTTTTCTCTTCTATTCATTTTCTAAAGCTTCTATCAGTTTTCTTACCCCGGTTCCTGCAGGTTCAGCGATCACCCTTACCTGCGAACTACCCGGGAGGGAGACCTCATTAGGGTCGATCACAAATATGGGTATCCCTTCCGGTGCATAATTGATCAATCCAGCTGCGGGATAGACATTAAGCGAGGTTCCAATTACCACCAGTATTCCGGCAGTGGAGACAATTTCTGCTGCCTCCTCAATGGCCGGAACCGCTTCTCCAAACCAGACCACATGTGGGCGCAGTTGAGATCCTTTCTCACAAAGATCTCCCTCCTTCAATTCCCAGCCCTCCAGGTCATAGACCAATTCGGGATCCGCAGTGCTGCGCGCCTTACGCAACTCTCCATGCAAGTGGAGAATAAAAGAAGATCCTGCCCTTTCGTGCAGATCATCCACATTCTGGGTTACAATCCTTACATCATAATACTTTTCCAGCTCCACCAGCCCCCGGTGACCCTGGTTGGGGGAGGTCTCCAGTAACTGTTTTCGCCTCTCATTGTAAAACCTAAGCACCATGCTGCGATCCCGGGCCCAGCCATTGGGGCTGGCCACTTCATATACATCATGCGTCTCCCACAATCCTCCCATTTCGCGGAAAGTCCTCAGACCACTCTCAGCACTCATGCCGGCACCGGTAAGTACAACCACTCTTTTCACCTACCTGTTATTTAAATTTCGGGGGAGAGTCGGGTACACTCCTCCACCTCCCAATTCTCATTCACATATAAACCCACATAGGTAAGATCCTTGCCAAATCCCCTCTGAAGGTAATCCAGTGCCTCATCCATCTGTTTTTCCTGAAAAGCCCTGTCGCCAGGATTATCGGTGCAGTCGTGATGACCCACCAGGGCAATAAACTTGGAGTTATGTTCCTCCAAAGAGGTCCTGATCTGCTCTTTTAAAGAGATCAACCTGCACTTATCGGTCTTTTTTGTCAGGGTCAGCAAGGGTCCTGCTTCATTGGCCGCATCAAAGAACTCAATGTCGTAACTCTTCTTCAGGTAATCCATCACGGGATACTGGACCCTTCCATCACTGCAATTAATTAATGTGCCAAATTTCATGGATTCTTATTCCTTTCTACTTTTTAGTAAATATAAGATTTTGATAGAATTTGTTTCGCTATTTTTAAGCTCCCGGTATTAATGATAATCCATTGGGGAACTACTATTTTAAATGATTGACCAGCAGACTATAAACCAGATTTTTGAGAGGGCCGACATTGTGGAGGTGATCTCCGACTTTGTCACCCTGAAGAAGAGCGGTACCAATTATAAAGGACTGAGTCCGTTTTCCAATGAGAAAACCCCCTCTTTTATGGTTTCTCCTGCCAAAGGAATCTTCAAAGATTTTAGCTCGGGCAAGGGGGGAAATGTGGTGGGTTTCCTCATGGAACATGAGAAATTATCCTATCCTGAAGCCCTTCGCTATCTGGCTAACAGATATAACATTGCCGTTGAGGAGAAGGAGCTTACAGCAGACGAGATCCAGCAGAAGAATGAACGTGAAAGCCTGCTGGCAGTTAGCGAATATGCTGCCAAGTATTTTGCGGATCAACTTCAATCAGAAGAGGGTAAAGCCATTGGATTAAGCTACTTCCGTAAACGTGGATTCAGAGATGATATCCTGAAGAAGTTCCAGTTGGGGTACAGTCCAGAAGAGCGAAAGGCATTCTCCACCGAGGCGGGGAAAAATGGTTATAAAAGGAGCTATCTGGTCACTACGGGTCTCTCCATTGAACGGGACAATTACCTCTTCGACCGTTTCGCAGGCAGAGTCATGTTTCCCATCCACTCCTTATCCGGCAATGTGATCGGTTTCGGGGGCAGAACCCTGAGATCGGACAAAAAAATTGCCAAATACCTGAATTCGCCCGAATCAGATATATACCACAAAAGTAAGGTCCTGTACGGATTGTATCAGGCAAAAAAGTCCATTGTTTCAAAGGAGCAATGCTTTCTGGTGGAAGGGTATACCGATGTGATTTCTATGCATCAGGCAGGGATTGAGAATGTGGTGGCCTCTTCGGGAACTGCATTAACCACCGACCAGATCCGGCTCATTAAAAGATTTACCAGCAACATTACCATTCTCTATGACGGAGATGAAGCGGGTATCAGAGCTTCATTCCGGGGAATCGATATGATCCTTGAGGAGGGAATGAATGTAAAGGTGGTGATGTTTCCTGAAGGTGAGGACCCCGATTCCTTTGCTCAATCACGTAATTCCTCAGATTTTCTGGAATATATTGAGTCCGGTGAAAAGGATTTTATCTCCTTTAAAACCGAACTCCTGCTGGCTGAGTCCACGCATGATCCCATTAAACGTGCACAGCTGATCACCGATATCGTAAAATCGGTTGCAGTTATTCCAGATGGCATACTCCGAAGTGTTTTCCTGAAGGACAGCAGTCTATTGCTTGGGGTAGATGAGCAGGTCCTCTACAATGAGGTGAATAAGATCAGAAGCCGAAAACAGGAGCAACAATGGAAAAGGGAGCAATCGGGATATAGAAGCCGTCAGGAACCTCCTACCACCATCCCAAAACAACCAGTGGTTCCTGGTTTTGTGGAAAATGTATTTTCTGAAGTCGAAGAACGTGAGATTATCTACTTTCTGCTTAAATTCGGAAATAACACCCTTCGCATCAGCAGCGAGGATAATTCGGAAATCAGCGTGGCCCTTTACATCATCAGGGAAATTCAAAATGACGAACTTGAATTTACCAATCTGGTATACAAGCAGATATTTGAAGATGTAAAAAACATTATTGACAGGGGAGATAAGGTAGCCGAACGTTTTTTTGTATACCATGATCACTCCGGGGTAAGAGAGCTAGCCGTAGATATTTTCACATCCAGGTATGAACTTAGCAAAGTCTGGAAGCGCAAAGAGTCCTATGTGGAGATGCCAGGTGAAAATCTGGGCTTCGAGGTTCCGAAATCCCTTCTTTCTTACAAAATGATGGTTGTGGAGAAAGCCCTTAATCAACTGAGAACAGAGCTTCAAAGCATTGGAAATGAAAAGGATGTTGAACCCATAAATCAAATAATGATCAGATTGCAAAACCTGGAGGGTGTGAAAAGAGAGCTTTCTGTGGGATTGGGCGGTAGGACCATTATTAAATAAACTCCAGGTCTAATCCTCCAGTCTACTCACCATTTTATCCAGCGCCTTTACCACTCCTGTTTCTATGGTCTGATAATCAAGAATTTCTTTCTGCTGGTATTGAATGACCACGTTTGCCTTTATCTGCATCGTTTGGAGCCTGCTGTATAGCTGGGGTTTGTTTAATCGATAAGCCTCTCTGATGCGACGTTTAAGCAGATTCCGGTCCACCGCCCTTTTAAAGAGACGCTTTGGAACGGAGATGGCCAGCGATACCGGCTTCGGGCCTATACCTTTGGTATTGAACAAGATCCTCACAGGATAGGAGGAGATTGAGGTCCCATCCTGAAACAGCGATGAGATAGATTTGCTGCCTGTAAGCCGTTCGTTCTTTTTAAATGAAAAATCAGGCACCCGTCAGGGTTTTCCGTTGTTTTTGTTGTAGTCCACAATGAAATTCTCTATGGCCATGGTCATGGATGGGGCCTTAGGCTGAGGAGCAGTAATATCAAGACGCAACCCAGCCTCTTCAGCAGCTTTGGCGGTTTTGGTTCCAAATGATGCAATTTTTGTATCATTTTGCTTGAAGTCCGGAAAATTCTGAAACAGAGACTTGATTCCTGATGGGCTGTAGAAAACGAGTATATCGTAATTTACATCGGCCAGGTCAGACAGGTCGCTGCACTCTGTACGGTATAATATAGCTTTGGAAAAAGTGAAGTTATTGGTCTTTAGCAGCTCGGGAATCTCCTCTTTGTGGGCTGCAGATAAGGGCAATAAAAACTTCTCACCCCTGTGTTTATTCATTACCTCCATCAGATCTGTAATCTGACCGTTGCCGTAAAAAATCTTTCTCTTGCGATAGACAATGTATTTTTGAAGATAGTAGGCCGTGGCTTCAGAAATGCAGAAATACTTCATGGTATCGGGTATATTTACCCGGGTCTCTTCTGCTATTCTGAAAAAGTGATCAATGGCTGTTTTACTTGTGAACAGTACTGCTGTGTGTGAACCCAGGTCAACTTTCTCCTGTCTGAAATCCCTTGCGCTTACACCTTCCACATGAATGAAAGGTCTGAAGTCAACTTTCAGATTGTGCTTGCTAGCCAAGTCAAAATAGGGGGATTTGTTATTCTCAGGCTGAGGCTGTGAGACAAGGATTTTCCTTATTCTACCCATATACGATCCGTTTTTATTATCTCTACTTAAAGGACACCTTCTAACCACCTGTATAATAATACAAGAGGTGCTATTTCAAGGGCACAAAGGTACAAAAACATATAGAATATTAAAACATCTTTCTTGAAAGAAAATATCAGACCACGAAACAAGCGTATAATAAACATCAATCCGACCACCGAAAGAGTGAACCAGAATAGAAGATCCTGAACCATCCCCTTTGTGTAAACAAAAAAAATCATCAAGGATAGAACCATCAAACCTGTTAACTTATTAAATATAAAAATGTTATACAAGTACTCCCTGAATATACTGAGTCGGTTAAACAGGAAACCAATTGAGTTAAGCAGAACAATCCTGCCCAAAAATACAGCGCTCAGGACTCCCAGGTTAAACAGATAGAGCAGACCTCCGGTGAGATTGTTTGGTGTTAGCTCCAGTCTCACCTCCATAAAATAGATCAGGAAGGCAATAACCAGGAAATAAAGCACATAGAGAACCCGGTCCTGCTGGTTCTTGAGAATGTTGTTATCTAAATACATCCTGTTCGCTACCTGATAATTGATGGTGGCTTGAGCCGTCTGGATAAAAATATTGCCATAATAGATCCTGATCCATGCGTAGAATCCAAGTAGGGCGAAAATATAAATGAAAACCCAGGTGGGATGATGGATGGGCACCCTTTGTAACAGGACCATACCTCCTTCCGCCATTTTCGCTCCGGAAGCGAAACCTGCGATCTCAAAGACCGAATCGGACAGCATGGCAGGATCCTGGTAAAACATTTGCAATAAAATTTGCCACAAAGATACACATCGTCTCTATCTTAAAAAAAGTTAAATTTAATCCCCGATCGAAATCTTTATAGTTCCTTTATAATCTTAAGATTGAGGATCAAATAATATAATGGAAGCCAAATGAAAAAAAGTCAACGCAGCCTGTTTCTGGGAGCACTTCTGATTGCTCTTCTCAGTGTAGGTTTTACAACCACCAGGAACAAGGATCTGGAACTGGTCAAAAACCTGGACATATACTATACCTTATTCAGAGAGCTAAATATGTTTTATGTGGATGAAACCGATCCCGAGCAGCTGGTCACAACCAGTATAAATTCAATGCTCTCTTCTCTGGATCCATACACCACCTACATCCCGGAATCCGATATGGATGACTTCAAATTCCAGACTACAGGAGAGTATGGAGGCATCGGATCCCTGATCCGCAGATCAGGTAAACAGGTGCTTATTGCAGAACCATACGATGGTTTCCCGGCTGCCAAGGTAGGCATCCGGGCAGGTGATGTTATTCTTGAGGTGGATGGAAAACCCACTGAAGATTTGCCCATCGAGTCTGTTAGCGACAGGTTGAAAGGAAAGCCTGGTACAGAGCTTAAACTCAAAGTAGAACGTTATGGTGAAGAACAGCCACTGGATTACACCCTGGTAAGAGAAAAGATATCCATTCGCAATGTACCCTATTATGGGATGCTGGAACCGGGTACCGGATACATTCGTCTTTCTAACTTCACCTCCGGAGCTGCCAACGAAGTTGAAAAAGCCTATAAAACATTGAAACGCAACAATGATTTTAATTCCATTGTATTGGACCTTCGCTCCAATCCCGGCGGGCTGTTGATTGAAGCGGTTAGAATCTGCAACCTTTTTGTCGATAAAGGCGAACTGATCGTGAATACGCGGGGTAAAATGAAAGAATGGGATTCTGAATATGTAACCACCAATGAGCCATTAGATAAGGAGACTCCCATGGTGGTATTGATCAACAGGGGTTCTGCTTCTGCTTCTGAAATTGTGGCCGGTGCATTACAGGATCTTGATCGGGCCGTGATTGTGGGTCAGAGAACCTTTGGGAAAGGCCTGGTTCAGACTTCCAGACCTCTCAAGTACAATGCCCAGCTTAAGGTGACTACAGCCAAGTATTACATTCCCAGCGGTCGGTGCATTCAGGCTCTGGATTACTCCAACCGTAATGAAGATGGCAGCGTGGGGGTGATTCCCGATTCTCTGATATCTGAATATAAAACCAAAAACGGCCGACTGGTCTATGACGGTGGAGGGATACAACCAGATTTTGAAGTTGTTTCCGAAATGCTCTCTCAAATTACATTGCAGCTCTATACCCAGAATTTATTCTTTAATTTTGCCACTCAGTATCGCAATACAAATGAGGAGATAGAGTCGCCTGCATCATATTCATTATCAGATGAAGAATATGACTCATTTAAAGCTTTTATTCAAAAAGATACTTTTGAGTTTAAAACCTCCAGCGAACAGGCTTTTGAAGATTTGATAAAATCAGCAAAACGGGAGAAATATTATAAGTTTGCCGAAGAAGAGTTTGTATCACTCAAAGAAAAACTTTCTCACAATAACCTGAAAGACCTGGAGACCTTTGAAACGGAGATCCGACAGATCTTGAGCGAGGAGATAGTGAACAGGTATTACTACCAGGCTGGCAGAATCCAGGCTCAGATTCAGCAGGACGTACAACTAGAGAAGGCCAAAGAGATACTTCTGGAACCGGCCATGGTAAAGGAGGTACTTATGGGGAATGTGGGTGACCTGGCCAGGCACAAAGGCGGAATCTAATGCGCCTCCAGCCAGTTGGCCCCACTGCCCATTTCAACGGTAAGGGGTACCAGCAATTTGGAGGCCTGTTCCATTTCACCTTTTACAATTCGGCTGACAAGATCTAATTCCCCGGGTATCACATCAAAATTCAATTCATCATGTACCTGCAGTATCATGGTGGAATTTAGCTTTTCCTCCTCAAACCTCTTTTGTATGCTCACCATGGCAATTTTTATGATATCTGCAGCGGAACCCTGAATGGGTGAGTTAATTGCATTTCGTTCAGCATTGCCCCGAACCACCGAATTCCGGGAAAGAATATCAGGAAGGTTTCTCTTGCGGCCGTACATGGTCTCTACAAATCCCTTCTCCCTCGCTGTTTTAATACACTCATCCATATAAGTTCTTACTCCCGGGTAGGTATCGAAATAGCCATCAATAAGTTGACGGGCTTCAGTACGGGATATATGCATCCGTTGGGACAGTCCAAAAGCCGAAATTCCATAGATAATTCCGAAATTAGCCGTTTTAGCTTTACTTCTCATCTCACGAGAGACCTCCTCTAAGGATACCTTAAAGATTTTTGCAGCTGTTGTCGTATGGATGTCTTCCTCCTTTACAAATGCTTCGATCATCTGTGGATCACGACTCATATGAGCCATAAGCCTGAGCTCGATCTGCGAATAGTCGGCCGATAAAAAAACATTTCCTTCCTCTGATGGAATAAAGGCCCTTCTTATCTCCCTTCCCCGTTCTTCCCTGATGGGGATATTTTGTAGGTTGGGATTGTTTGACGAGAGCCTTCCTGTGGTAACCAGGGCCTGGTTGTAAGAGGTGTGTATCTTCTTTGTACCCTCTTTTACCAGGTTGGGAAGCGCTTCTACATAGGTAGAGAGAAGTTTTCTTAATGATCTATATTCCAGGACTTCATCAACTATTTCATGTTTCTCCCTTAACTGGATCAATACTTCCTCTCCAGTGGCATATTGCTTCGTTTTGGTCTTCTTGGGATCGGATATAATCTTCAATCTGTCAAACAGTACTTCTCCCAACTGTTTGGGCGAACTGATGTTAAATTCCATGCCTGCCAGTTCAAATATTTTTGCCTCCGCAACCAGGATATCTTTCCTTAGCTTTTCTGCAAAAATCTTCAAAGCCTTCACATCCAGCTTAACTCCCGCATGTTCCATATTCATCAGAACAGGTATCAGTGGCATCTCAATTTTTTCAAACAGTGGATTGTATCCATTCTCATCTAGCTGGGGTCTAAAAAGCAAAGCCAGCTGGAAGGTAATATCCGCATCCTCCCCTGCGTACTCTTTGGCCTGATCAAAACTGACTGACCTGAACGAAGATTGCCTGGCTCCCTTTTTCCCTATCAGTTCCTCGATCTTCACCATTGAATAATCCAGGTATTGCTCGGCCATGACATTGAGGTTGTGTTTTTGATCTGGTTTTAGCAGAAAATGTGCAACCATTGTATCAAATAACCTACCCTTAACATCTATATCATAATTTCTTAAGATATGAAGATCATACTTAAGATTTTGCCCGATTTTCTCGATTCCAGGATCCTGAAACGGTTTTGCTAAAAGTTGGGTCCACCTAATGACTTCATCGGGATTTTCCCCAAAGGCGACATAATAGGCAGTATGTTCTTTCCAACTAAAAGCTATCCCTACCAACTCGGCTTCAATGGGATCCAGCCCGGTGGTTTCTGTGTCAAAACAGAAAGAGTCCAGGATTGAAAGTTTTTCAGACAAAGCCTGAACCCCATCCAGATCATTTACCAATATATAATCGTGATTAACCGATTCGATGGTTTTAAAAGAAGGCAAAACAGCCTGGTTCATGCCCGAATCTTCCCCACCAAAGAGGTTACCCTGTCCCGCGGGAGCAATATAGTCAGGCTCCGGTGAAGCATTGCCCAATATACGGGTGGTCAGGTTTTTAAATTCAAGCTCATGGAAAAGCTCTTTCAATGCTGAATAGTTCAACTCCTGCCTTTTAAGATCACCCGCTTCTTTTTTAACCGGCACATCCAGGGCAATGGTGGCCAGCTCTTTGGAGAGTAAAACCTGGTCCTTAAAATTCTCGAGATTCTCCTTTTGCTTTCCCTTGAGCATATCAATGTTTTCATATACGCCTTCCACACTCTTAAACTGACCAATCAGCTTTTTGGCCGTTTTCTCTCCAATGCCGGGCGCTCCGGGAATGTTATCGGCAGAGTCCCCCCATAGGGCAAGAATATCGATTACCTGTTCGGGATGTTCCACGAGGAACTTTTCTCTCACCTCGTTGGGTCCGAGTACTTCCGGAGCTCCACCTCCCCTTCCAGGCTTATACATACTGATGTGCTCTGACACCAGTTGAGCAAAGTCTTTATCGGGGGTCATCATATAAACAGTATACCCATCTTTTTCAGCTCTTTTGGCCATGGTTCCGATTACATCATCGGCCTCATAACCCTTCACCTCAATGACCGGGATATTGAAACCTTCAATAAGCCTCTTTATATAGGGTACAGCAACTTTAATATCTTCGGGAGTTGCATCACGGTTTGCCTTATAGGCAGGAAACATCTCATGCCTGAAGTTAGGTCCGGGCGGATCAAATACTACTGCAATATGTGAAGGATTCTCTTTCCGTAGAATTTCATCCAGTGCCAGCGTAAAACCAAATACTGTGGAGGTAGGCAATCCGCTGGAATTTTTCATTGGATTGGATATAAAGGCATAATATGCCCTGAATATGAGGGCATAAGCATCCAATAGAAATAGTTTCTTTTCCTGGTTCATGGCTTTATCTACAAATTATCTTCCAAATGCCATTCGGCAAAGGAGGTGGCCGTTTCATATAGTTTGACAGCCTGGAGTTGAACCCCAGGGAGCATAGATCCCTGAATGGTATTAACGATATGCAGTACTAAGTTTTCACAGGTAGGCTGAAAATCAAATACATGAACCTTTTCGTACATCTGCCGAATGGTACCCAGGATCTCCCCTTCAGCCTCTCTGTATACCACCAGGGAATGATCAAAAAAATCCACCACCGGAACCTTGACCATGGATTTAAGATCTTTGAAATCGATCACCATTCCAAATTTAGGATTATTAGAATCGGAATTGGGTAAGCCAATCAGTGTAACAAAAAGCCTGTACGAATGGCCATGGATGTTACGGCAAGCCCCATCGTAATTCCACAAAGCATGGGCCATTTCAAAATCGAACTCCTTGGTTATCCGTATTCTATCCATCTCTACTTAAATTATTTATTCACATGCACAGTCACTGATACATTGTATCAGGTTGCTTAAGTTTTTTCGCTTCAAATAGTAGAGTGTATTCTTTCCTTTTCTGACAGATGAAAGAATCCCCTTATCTTTTAGTATTCCAAGGTGGTGAGACGCTGTTGATTGTTCAATTTTGAGGAGTTTATGAATCTCTGTCACGCTCAATTCCTTGCTTTCACCCAGATAGCCAAGTATAGCAAGTCTCATGGGATGTGAGATGGCTTTGATCATAATAGCAGCTTTTTCAACCTGTTCTGGTTTTAAGTCTGTGAATTCCATCTTTTTTGAGATTTCCTGGTTGTTGATATCGATCAAATACAAATATATCAATATTTAGGGTATTAAATATGTTCTCTCTCCAGCAGGTAAAATAATCACCAATTCATTTCTTTTTCTACCTTTGAAAATCTCTATCCTCAACCAATGATAAAACTGGAAGACATCAGGAAGCCTGTTGGGCTGGAAATGAAAGAATTTGACAAAAGATTCAAACTGGCCGCTTCCAGCCACATCCCCTTACTTACAGTAGTTACCCGATATGTGTTGCGCAGAAAAGGGAAACAGATGCGACCCCTCTTTGTATTCCTGACTTCCAAAATGATTGGTGAAGTAAGCGAAGCGACATATACCGCAGCTTGTCTGATTGAACTCATGCACACTGCCACCCTGGTACACGACGATGTAGTGGATGAATCCAACGAGCGCCGCGGGGTCTTTTCGGTAAATGCCATATGGAAATCAAAAGTGGCAGTGCTCTTTGGAGATTATCTTCTGGCACGGGGATTGCTCCTGGCTGTGGAGAAAAAGGACTATGACCTGCTCGAAATAGTCTCTAATGCCTCCAGGGAAATGAGCGAAGGAGAACTCCTTCAGATCCAAAAATCCAGGAGTCTGAATATCGACATTGAGACTTATTACGAAGTGATTCGCAAAAAAACAGCCAGTTTGATTGCATCTTGCACCGCGTGCGGAGCCAAAGCTGCAAAGGCTGACCAGGAAGTGGTAGATCGAATACATGAAATGGGTATTCTTATTGGAATGGCCTTTCAAATTAAGGATGATCTATTTGATTATCAGCCACATGGATTAATTGGTAAGCCCACAGGAAACGATATAAAGGAGAAAAAATTCACCCTTCCGCTTATCTACGCCTTGAACCAGTCTGATCCCGGGAAGCGAAAAGCGATGGTTCGAAAAATCAAAAGGGGAAACCGTAGTCAACGTGTGGTGAATGAAGTGGTAGAGTTTGTTACAGAACTGGGAGGGATCGATTTTGCCATTGAAAAGATGCAGGAATACAAAGCATCTGCCATGGAGATTCTTCATTCTTTTCCTGAATCACCGGCCCGCAATTCACTCAGGGACCTGGTTGAATTTACCGTCTCCCGAAATAAATAGATTTACGAAACCCTACCCTCCAGGAATGTCTTTACGGTTTTCGCCCGGCTTTGACCGATTTCAACAGCCAGCTCTTCCATAGTGGCCAATTTAATTCCATCCACAGATTTAAATCGCACGTATAATTTTTCAATGGATTTTGTGCCAACACCAGGGATATTTTCCAGTAATGATCGGGTCATGGTTCCTGATCTTTTCAGTCGATGGAATTCAATTCCGAATCTATGAGCCTCATTTCTCAGGTTCTGTATTAGCTTCAATGATTCAGAATTTTTATCGATATATAGAGGTACGGGATCATCAGGGAAATAGATTTCTTCCAGTTTTTTAGCAATCCCGATAATACCAATTTTACCACGAAGACCCAGCTTCTCCAGGCTTTTTAAAGCCGAACTTAGCTGCCCTTTACCTCCATCAACTACAACCAATTGTGGCAGCTGTTTCTTCTCTGAGAGCAACCTCCTGTATCTCCTGAAAACCACCTCTTCCATGGAAGCAAAATCATCTATCCCTGCCACATCTTTAATATTGTAATGTCTATAATCCTTTTTAACTGGTTTACCCTGCCGGAATACCACACAGGCAGCTACGGGCTCACTGCCCTGAAGGTTGCTGTTATCAAAACATTCAATATGGGTGGGTAGTGTGGGAAGCCTGAGGTCATCTTGCAGCGTTTTCAATATACGTTCGCCACTGCCAACAACTTTCTTATTGGCAACTCTTTTCTTCTTCTCTAAGCGATAACCTTTGGCATTCCGTAAAGAGAGATCCAGAAGTTTCCTTTTATCCCCTCTTACAGGGACAATAACTCGGTTTTCGGGAAAATAACTGTTCAGATCCAAAGGAAGAATCATCTCTCTGGCACTGCTTTCAATTCGGTTTCTAAGGTCGGTAATTGCAAAAGCCAACAGCTCTTCATCAGGCTCATCCAGTCTCTTTTTTATCTCCACAGTGTGCGCCTGAATAACAGCTCCCTTCACAACTTTTAAAAAATTCACAAATGCTTCCTTCTCATCACTCACAATGCTAAATACATCCACATCGTGAATGGTCGGGTTAACTATAGTCGATTTGCTTTGATACCGGGACAGGATCTCGATCTTCTCTTTGAACAAGTTGGCCTCCTCAAAACGAAAAGAGTTGGCCAGAAGTTCCATTTCGTTCTTCAAATAAGAAACCACTTCACTCAGATTCCCTTTTATAATATTCCTGATCTGCGAAATGGTTTTATCATAGTCGCTTCTCTCCTGCAATCCTTCACAGGGTCCTTTGCAATTTCCGATATGGTACTCCAGGCAGACTTTGAATTTGCCTGCTTTAATATTTTCTTCTGTCAATGAAAGTTTACAGTTCCGCAGTTGATACAGTTGTCTGATGAGCTTAAGTAAGACCTTCACTGCATAGGCCGAAGTGTAAGGTCCATAATATTGAGAACCATCTTTTAATACAGTTCGGGTAGAAAAGATTCTGGGAAATGGTTCGTTCTTAATACAGATCCATGGGAAGGTCTTATCGTCCTTCAACAAAATATTATAACGGGGTTGATGTTTTTTAATCAGGTTATTCTCCAACAGCAGAGCATCTGATTCATTATTCACGATTTGAAATTTATCATCGTGAATAATGAATCAGATGCTCTGCTGTTGGAGAATAACCTGATTAAAAAACATCAACCCCGTTATAACATTTTGTTGAAGGACGATAAGACCTTCC